>OHFH01000346.1_pt1 | contig 16931 bp, 17 predicted proteins | sample 1567401 | NCBI WGS metagenome assembly OHFH01 (sample SAMEA3879542, study PRJEB24766) | human gut metagenome | biome: human-associated habitat; feature: feces | place: USA | collected 1985/1987
TCTATAGGTGATTTGAGACGCTAAAGACTCTGTTTGTGCAATTACGTCGCTTCTTGCGGCAACGACGCCGAGCATATCCGCACGAGCTTTCACCATTTCGTAACCCGTTGCGAATTCGACAAACTTGACAGCCCAATCACGGTTTTTGGTATAACTGCTCACCGCATATCCGTTCACGCCGCCCATGGTTTGTTGCTCAATCCACAGATCACCGTTTTTGATATCTTGTTGAGTGGTTATATCTCCGTCCTTTGGGAGTTTCGGCAGTCCTGTAATAACGAGATTCTCTTTCGCCTTTGCATCCGCGCTCGCCTGATCGAGTCCCTCTTTTTGATATTGAAGCGACATCTCTTTCAAGAACTGTGAAGTAATATCCGGAGTGGTTATCGTTGCAAAAATCGTTCCGTTTGCAAGCATGGGCGCGCGACCGTTTGTAAACGAATCGTCAATACACTTTTCATCCATGACGCCGGCAAGCTCCCACATAATCTTTGCACCCTTCACCGCATTGCCTTTTGCAATACCTATATCCTTGTCGTCGGTGTTGTTGTTGCCAAACACGTATGCGCCGTACGAAAGCAAGAAACCGATATTGAAATATTCGTTTCTCAGCTCGATGGCATAACCGAACTTATTGCGGTCTGCTTCGCGAATACCTTTGCTGTATCTGTACATTTCCGTCCAATATTCAACCATGTCCGGCACGTCGTTGCCATTCTTATCCCATTCGGTTTTCCAGTTGTCGGGAAGCGCGTCCTTGCGATAAAACAGTAACGGTTGTTGAACATTTACCGGCACTCCGCAATAAACAGTTTTGCCATCGTAATTATACTTAAAGGCATTCCATGCATTTTGCGGAATTTTATCATAACAATCCATTTGCTCTATATCGAGCGGGATTATATGATGTTTTTCGACGTACGACATGAGAATATCGTTTGCCTGATACAATACGTCCGGTCCGTGACCGTACGGTCCGTCTTTTTCAAGGTCGCTGAACTCGTCCATATTCGCATCGACGGCTTTTACTCCTTCGCTTGCATACTTTGCATTGAATGCGTCCAGCAATTCCTTGAGATATCCTTCTTTTTTTGCCGTATCGTTTTCAAGAATACGCAACACGACCTCTTTTTTATCTTCGTCATTGTTGCACGCGGCAAAGCAAAATGCTACCGTCGTCAGCACCATAACAACGGCCAAAAAAATCGTCACGAGTTTTCCCTTTCTCATAATTTTTCTCCTTCTATAACAAAGGAATCGGCATTGCCGTCCTTACTGTTATTATATTCTATCAACGGCTTTGCGCCAACCCCCTTTTTTTTGCCTCGGCGCACAATCAACCGCAAAACCTGTTCCTCGCTTGCTCGTTCAATAACCAATGCTTCGTTTTGAGAAAAAATCTTTAATTTTCCGCTCTTTATTGCAGGCTGACGTTTCAAAGCGAGCAATTCTTTGAGCGAGGTTTGAAACCTCTTTATTCCCTCATCTTCCAGTCTTGAAAAATCGAATGTTCTTCTGCAATCGGGATCATATTCCCCTTCGAGCAAAATATCCGTGCCATAGTACAAATTGAAACTTCCCGGCAAAAATACCAGCGTCGCTATTGCACAAAGCAATCTGTTGCTGTCCTTTTTTATTTGTGTGTAAAATCTCGCCGTATCGTGACTATCGAGCAAATTGAACATCATATTGTTTGTGACGTCGCTATATCTCATATAAAGCGAATTGAGCTGCCCGGCAAGTTGCTTTCCGTCTATGCTCTCATCAACCCAAAAGTCTATCATGCGCTTTGTGAGCGCGTAGTTCATAATGGAATCGAACTGATCTCCTCTCAAAAAACTCTCACTGTTATGCCAGTTTTCTCCAATTAACGCCGCGTTCGATTTTTGAGCTTTTACCGCTTCTCTCGCCTTTCTCCAAAAGCCGTGCGAAACCTCGTCGGACACGTCAAGACGCCACCCGTCCACATCGCATTCCTTCATCCAATATACCATTACGCCAATAAGATAATTTTGCACTTCCTTATTGCACGTATTGAGTTTCGGCATATATTCACAATCTCCGAAGCATGCATAATTAGGCGGATTCTGTTCGACTTTTTCACCGTCTATGACAAACCAATCGAAGTATTTTGATTTTTTGCCGTATTTAATTACGTCTTTGAACTGCTCAAAATCCCGACTGACGTGGTTAAACACGGCGTCAAGCACGACTTTCAATCCTTTGTCATGAGCATTAGTTACCATTTTTTTCAAAGACTCTTTGTCGCCGAAAGACTCATCCACACAATAGAAATCAATTGTGTCGTATTTATGGTTCGAGTTGCTTTTGAAAATCGGCGTAAGGTAAAGCGCCGTTGCGCCAAGTCCTTTGATATAGCCCAAATTTTCCGTTATTCCGTCAAGATTGCCCCCGAAAAACGACGTCGGAGTGGGCAAATCGCACCATTTGGCGTTAATTTTTGATTTAGCGGTATCCGTTTTGCAAAATCTATCCACAAAGATTTGATAAAACACCGCATTATTTAGCCATTCGACGTTTTGCATCACGTCGTCGTCGTTGATATAAGCAAACTGAAAGCTATTAAAATATGCTAAGTTAAAATTGTATGCGGAAACCAAGCCGTCCTCACAAAAGTAGTACGACTTGTCATTGTTTTCAAAGTAAAATACATACGCAAGCCTTGGATCGTCAAGACAAAGCGTCGCTTTGTAATAATCAAACTGCGCGTCGCTTGCAATAAGTTTCATTTCTTGTTTGAATTGTTGTTGCGCAATATGATATTTTGTATTATACAAAACGGACAATTTGCAAATTTGTTCGCCCTTTGCAAAGCGAATTCTCAACACTATTGTTTTATGGTCCGTTGCGAAGCAATAACTGCTTTCGGGACGATGATAAATTGCTTGGATATTCATTTTTTATTGATTTTTTATTGTTTACGTTGTATAATCCGATTATTATGAGCAAGAAAGTAACGATGAGAGATATTGCAAAAGAGGCAGGCGTTTCTGTCGCTACCGTGAGTTACGTCCTTAACGACAAGGACGATTCGCGCATAAGCGAGGACACAAAACGCAAAATCTGGCAACTCGTCAATCTCTATAATTACCGCATCAACTTCTCGGCAAAATGTCTGAGCAGTGGCAACACCGACGTCGTAACGATATATATCGGCGACAACGACGCCTCTGCCTACAAAGCCGAAACGATGCTCCTCATCCAAAGACTTTCCGATAAACTTGCATCCGTCGGATATTCCTTGCAAGTTACTTTTGACAAAACCGTCAAGCGTGTCACGAATTGCGATGCAATCATTTGCTACAACACCGACAACTCGTTTTTCCGAGCACTTGGCGAGGTAAACTTTTGCCCCCTTCTCGCGCTCGATACGGTCATTCCGAACGGTGACTTGTTTTATCAGATCACAACCGATTACAACGCCGTGGCACAAAAAGCAAACTCCCTTTTCGGCACAAACAACTGGACTGCCGTTGCGCTGAAACCAAACAGCGAAGAATTGAAGGAACGAATGTTGCAACAATTGAGTCGCGTTCGGTTTATAGAAGACGATTCCCCCGTTTCGACAGAGTCACAAAACATTGTCGTCCTGGGCAGTATGGTGTCGAAGTTTTGTCAAAAAAACGCTCCTGACGTTTTGACTATTGATTCTCATTCCGATGAAAAGATCGACAAAATCGTAGAGTGTCTTGACATCGCAATCAACCGAAAAGAAGCCGTGTCAAGCGATATACGAATCTGATTTTACACCGAAATTAGGTATGCCCCTGCAACAAAACGTCGCAGGGGCATTTATTATTGTTATGCTGTTGCTTGTACTTTATAAATATCGATGATGCCCGTTTTATAGTTGTAAGTAACTCGATACTCGCCTGCTTCGGAGCAGCAAATGTTGCTCTTTCCTTCAACCGTGAATATTGCGTTTGCGTCGCCGTCCGTGCCGAGTTTATCCTTTCCAACCCAAAGGCCGCCTTCCTTCGCGCCGATATTATACACGTCCAGACCGAATTCGACATCTTTTGCAAACGTCAAAGTAATTTCATAAACGTCTTTGTTTTCGCCATTCGCCGTCATCTTGAATTCATCTTTGAACTCGTGTACCCAGCCGTTCATCGTGCCTTTGACAAAAACGTCTTTGCCCACTTTTGCGATAGTCAAAACTTTGCTGTAAGAGTTGAACGTTATGGTATAAGTTCCGCTCTCGCCGACTTTGACGTTTTTGCTATTCTTGCTTACTGCCGAAAAACCTACCGAGCCGACAAGATATTCCGCATCGTATGCAAAAGCCACATTGTCCCATGTAAGTGCTTCGTCGGTTGTTTTGTGTGCGCGGACAACCAACTCTTCGTCCTTGTTGAGCACAACGTTTTCCAAGGTGTAAACGTCACCTTTTTGTATCATTTTGTATTTTGCTTGGTTTTCCGACTTTTGATAGTCACCCCATGTTCCACCGAGAATGCTACCGTCGATGAAGTAATTGTATACCGTTTCGTCAGACGCGCTCTTGGTTGCGGAGATAGTTTTGTTTTCGGGATCGAGAACAAAGTCATATATACCTGCTTCTTTGGTTTTTAGATTACCTACAAGTTTGCCGGTTTCATCGGTTTTCCCGGTAAACAATGCGATACTTGCTTCATCAACGTGGGTAATGTTGAAATATTGACCGTTTTCTTTGATCTCGTCGCCTTTTGTTACGGCGCCCATGAACATGAATTCTTCACCCGCTTTGAGTTGAACTTTCAACGTGTGTTTACCGTCCGCTCCCGCTACAAAACGAGTTGCCGGCGAGAAAACGTTTGCCCAGTTGGTGATTCCTGCGCCTTTGATGTAATAATTGACGACTTCTTGCACTTCAACGGGCTTTGCGTCGCCGTTACGAGTGACGGTCAGGCGGTTGTTGCTTGTATTGGAATCGGTTGTGAGCGTGAGCGTGTAATTGCCGTCTTGCTTGACGCTGATATTTTTATTTTCGTCAAGACCGGTGGCAGCTTCCATGTATTCGTCCGCACCTACAAGGTTTCTGAAAGAAGCGCGCGCGCCGTCTGCGTTGTTGTAATCGAGAATTCCGCTTTCAAGCAACACCGTGAGTTGGAAAGCGTCGCCGACGTGCAAATCGATTTTCAGTTCAAACACGTTGTTTTTGCCCGCTACTTTGGTCATATGATAGTTGGTTGCAAGATCATTTCCCCAACCGTTCATAGTGCCGGAAATAACCCAGTCTCTCGTATCGACAAAACTGTTGTCTTGCCATTGCGCATACGCTTTTGCGTCCTCTTTCATCGGAGCGTCAAAATCGAACGCCTTTGCACTGGTCGGAGTAACAAACCAACCCTTGAAAGTAAAGCCTTCTTTTGTCGGTGCTTCCGGCATAGTAGGCGCTTTGCCCTTTTCAACCTTTTGCGTCGACAAAACGGTTGTTCCGTCGTTGTCGCACAAAGTGAGCGTAACGGTTTCCGTTTCGTTGCAAGCAACCATAGAAAGCGTCATCGCCACAATGAGCAACGCAATCGATACAATAGATAAAACTTTTCTCATAATTCCTCCTTGAAAAGCATTGCTTTCTCTGCTTAACCGTTTGCTTAATCGTTAAGCAATTTTATAATACCCCTTAAATCTTGGCTTGTCAATACCCCGTTTTTTGTTTTTTATTAGGATATTCTTCAATATTTCAATTCGTGAAAAGTAAAAACTATAACAACACAAGAGAGTATCGTGCATTTTGGTTATGTACACAATTTGTGCGCAACCACTTTTTCAAAATTATTCAAACTAATTCCTTGTTATGTTTCATTTCGCAATTTTTAGATTTGACAATTTTTGCGAAATACTGCAAAAAATGAGAATAGAAAACATTGCTATAAAATCAACAATTGATGCTTTGTTGAAAAACGGGGAACTCGAAGAAATTATCGAAAATGGCCGCATCAAATTACATACTACGCATCAAGATATTTAGTTGTTTAGAAAGGTGCACGCAGCATCTATTCGCTCTGAATATTTAGGCTATCAAGAGCATAGAAATTCAAATCAATTGATGCATTATTTTGCTCACCAAATGACAATAATACGAATTCAAATAATGGGTTCGTATTATTTTTTCTTCGAGAATTTTTTGCTACAAAACTACGCCTATAAATTCAAAGAATTTATAAAAATCTCGTATTGTTGATTTTAGATAATCAAAAACACCACCCTTCTTATCAATGCATCTGCTTACGCACATATTTTGTGCGTAACCTTTTTATACTCCTTAAACGCGCCATATTCCATTAGCAATTTAACCAAATTATAAAACATAACTGCTCTGATTTATTGCCTTTCGGCACGGCGTTTTAGCACCGACAAAAGCCTTTGTCAACGGCATAAAAATCTTGCTTTTTACTCTCAAAATTGTCTCAATTTCAATACACATTTTAAACGATTTTTTAAGCGTTGGCGATTAGACGTGCCGTAGTCTTGATACAAGTATATGGACTTTTACACAATATTTTTATGCTGTTCGTTGACATAACCGTTTTAATTAATGAAATTGCAATTATCTCTCCGATACGTTGAATATTGTTCGCCGAGATAACTACGTCATCGTCCAGAATTCTTTTCTTTCTTGCAACAATGCGAATTTGAATATTGTTTTCGTTTTGAATTTGCCATTGAGTTCGTTCATTGATTTGAGTTTTCATTTGTATATACGCTCCGAGTTTATTTGCCTTTCGGCAACAAAACGGCGCAGCACCGAGAAAACTCAAAAACATATCATTTCAAATCACAATATGCCTATGTCAACGAATCGCATAAAAATGTTGTGTAAAAAGCACATCAAACAATCCTTCGCGCACGCGCATGCGCACTTGTATCAAAGACTACGGCACGTCTAATCGCCAATGCGTAAAAGATCGGTTAAAATGCGCATTGAACTTGTAAAGTTTTAAGGATATTAAACAAGATTTCTATGCCGTTGATATAGACTTTTCTCTGTGCTAACCCGCCATGCCGAAAGGCAATAAAACTCGGTGCGATTGAGATAAACATAGAAAACTTTTATGCGCGCTTAAATTGGATTGCACAACTTCAAAATAATAGCATTATTGATATTTTGAACAAAAAAAATCCAAGAAAATAAAAAACCAATCCGCCACTGGTGCGGATTGGTAAAGTGTGGTGGACGAAAACGTTCCGCAATCGCTCCAAGATGAAGGTAAAGAATAGTCTTATAAAAATGGGAAAGCCCACTGTTTAGTGGGCTTTTCTATGTTTTAATCAAAATCTTCTAAAACCAAACAATTGATTTTTTTGCTTAATGGAGTACACGCATCAATGGCGATTATTCCGTCTCCGTAAAATGGAGAATGGTCCGCATCTTCATTGTATTGACTGCCTTTATGTTCCAGAACAGAATGCCTGTAAGAACAATTCCAATGACCACAAACTATTGTCTTGCCCTGTTCTTTTACGCCAGCGTTCCAAGCTTCCATTCCATTTGTCCATCTTGCGAAATACCAATCTTCGGGACTGGCATTTCTCCAATCGTCGATTGCTTCATATCTATCACAATAACGGTTCTCTCTAAATTTATTGCAAGGAATCCATCCATGAACGAATATGTATTTATTCGTTTCGTAGTAATTAACCATCGCCGGAATAATCTTTTGGATGAATGGTGTTTTAGAAAACTTTTCTTTAACTTCATCCTTGTTGTCATCAAGTATGTAATGAGAGTCGGTTAATTGAAAAACAGAATCGACAGTTTTATTTGAACGGTGATGAGAAAGCAATAGCAAAGTTATTGGTAACATATTGCGATAGCTTTGATGAGGAGGTATTTAAGGCAAGGCTAAGCGAAATTCCTATCAAACAAGTATTACGAGTTGGAAAAGAAAGAGGTGGCGGAGCACTTGGTGTTGCTGAAGCAATGATTTTGGCATATAACGGGAAGAAAAAGACAGATATTGGTAGGCTTCCCATTCAGAAACTATATGCTAAGAACGAACTAGAAGCAGCGCTAATCGATGTTAAAGAAGATAAAAAAGTGGTTGCGCACAAATCCATCCTGTTCGATAGAATACATTGTGTATGCTATCTTATTCAGTCTTCAGCGATTTGTCTGATAAAAGCATCAGTGATGCGTAATAAAATTGAACAAATAGCGCCTGATATTATTTTTCTATCTTACATGCATAGATACTTTTTTATATCGTCTAAACCATATTGGTCTATTTTGGATAAAATGTAATCAGTTTTTTCTTGCGCCCAAATTTTATGTACATTTATATTATAGTCCACAATTATTTCTTTAAACAATAACAATGGTAGTCCGAGAATGGCAAACTCTTCTTGAAACGCAAATGAATTGTCATTAATTATTTTTATTGTACTTTCTTTTACTTTTAGTGCTGAACTAAATTTTTCAAAATATGGAAAAAATTTTGGCTCTAAGAACTCCACGGATAAATAATTTACGATCTCTCTTTTTTCTTTCATCCACTCTATAGGAATGTTATATTCGACAGTATTAGTGTATGTAATGTCAGTTTTACCGAAAAATTTTTCAAACAGTTTAATTGTTCCTTCATGGGTATTAGAATACTTCTTTTTATCAATGGTTCTGATTTTATCGCTATTTTTAGTATCCAAATAATACATTTGTGAGGCTCTAAAAATGGCTATACCTTCCAAATGCAGTTTTGTGCGAAACAAATAAAACATTGTATAATACAACTCTACTGTTGACCAAGAATAATTATTTTCGCATATATTCTGTATGCCATTAAAAAAACTAACAAATGCACTAAATAAATAATCATATGCGTCTTGTTCAAGGTAAGAACGTATGATTATTTTTTGGCAAGTGGAAAACATAAAAAGCTCACTCTTTTGTTGGAATGCTTTCCTCTTTGATCCATCATCATCCAAAGGATCATATGTAGGATCGATTTCTGATTCTATGTACTCTTGTGTTCGATTTCTTTTAAAACTTGTAGCCATTATTCTCTGGAATATCCTTTGTGAACATACTAAGCAAAAAATCATATACTCGCTGTCTTTGTTCTTTTCCTTGCAAGTTCTTTATATCCTCTCTAAGCAATATTTCATCATGGTTAATGTTTAGATTTGCTTTTATATAATTTATTTCGAAAGTTCGTGCTTTTACACAAATAGGAATAATTTTATCACACAAGAATTTTATAGCTGCGGTATATCCCGCGTTTGTCATAAATGGATTTCCTGTCCCAAACCATTCAGAACCATATGCCTCTTTTAAAACCATTTGATAGTTATAAATCACTTTGTATTGCAACTCTAATTCAGTTAAATTAAACTGATCAAACACAGCTCCATCTTTCAAGTAATCTTTCAAAGAAGTAACCATCGTTGACAAATCAACTCGGCCTTTATTGGATGCGCTTGGCATTTTTACACATTGATAATATGGTGAATCGGGATCGTCGTTCATCCTTACGGCAATTTCTCTTGCTCTATTTATATTGTATTCGGGATCCCTAATTTCACCAAATAAATCATAAACAAGACTTTTGGGTACTTGTTTTTGTTCATAGTTTATATTTAAAAAAACTTCAGCTGCTTCAGTTGTTGATAGATTATTTGTCAAGACAACTAAAATCTCCCTTTCTCCAATTTCGGGATTGACTTCAAAAGCCTTTTCAATACCTGCTAATCTATGTTGTCCATCTAAAACTTGTAATGAAGCGTTAATTTTAGGAATCTTTATTTCAGTATCACTAATTATTAAGCTACTATCCTCATTTGCCCAATTCAAAATAAATGTATTTAAAAACATATTTCCAGACAAAACATAATTTGAAATATCCGCAATTCTTTTTGCACTTAAAACCCTTTGAACGGCTGCTTTTTCTTTCGTTTTTCCCCTAACAGCCACATAATAAAAAGGAAGTATTTCTTTCACAGGTACTTTAAAAACGTGTGATTCAATGTCTCTGCATCTAAAACTAAAGAAATTTGATATAGTTATATAATCCATATTGTAGCCTCTCTTTGTATATAAAATGATATACTATGCTTATTTTTAATTATACACTATAAATGAAGATTTGCAAGAGGCAAAAAACGTTTCATTAAAAAGTAAACTATCAAAAAAAAGACAATTCTTACATCAAACATATAAATTAACACTGTTAATATTACCCCACAAATTAAGTACTGCCTTATTTGCCCTTCGTGGTGGTTATCGTCGCATAAGTCAGCGAATATATCAACGGCACGGAAAAATAGTGATAGATGTTTAGAGAGCCATTTTATAGAGTCAGACTCATAGCAGTTTGGCTCTTTTTATAATTACACTATTTTTCGCTCAAACGGATTTGGCCGTTGACATATTCCATTGCAACAGTATTCGCATTTGAAACGTTTCGACTTATGCTCCTTGCCCACTGCCGAACGGCAATATCAAATAAAAAGGAGTTAGAAAAATGGTTGAACTCAACAAAATTGCATTCTTCGATGAAGATGGTTTCGATTTCAATGACGGTGAAAGCCTTATCAGATTTGATACTGTTGCTTATTTCCCTGACAGAAACGAAATCATCTATGCAGTTACCAACAACGGAAAGATTTCCGTTATCACTTACGACGTGTTTGAAGATGACAAAGGTCATTATATCGAATACGGAAACACGCTTATCAAGATTTATATTTCGGAGGACTAACTATGGGAAACATAAGTATTGTTATCGGATCTTGGGGTTCGTACAACGAATGCAACGAAAGAGCGTTAGGCTCTAATTGGCTTGATTTATCGGACTACAACGATTGGGAAGAAATCGTTGAAGAACTCAAACGAGAAGGCTTTGAGCTGGATGGTATAGACGAAGAATTGTTTATCCAAGACATCGAAGGTATATCGGACCGTTCTGTCAATTGGGATTATATGAATCCCGAAAACCTATTCAACACGCTTTACGAATCGGGCGTACTTACCAACGATTATAAATACAAAGAACTTTGCGCTTTTCTTGAAGTTAAAAACTATGACGATTTTGAAGAACTTGTAAAAAATCGTGGCGAGAATTGGGACGATAACGTCAACCTTTGGAGCGGCTTTTCTTGGGAAGATTACGGAAAAGAAATGCTTGACTGTTGCGGATATAACATCCCTGAACATTTATTAGACTTTTTTGACCTTGAACGCTACGGCAGATACTGTGGTGATTACAACGTTTACGAATGCGAAAACGGTTTAATTGAAATTTATTAAAAGGAAATTTACCTATGAACATAACCATTGAACAAAAGAAACAAAAAGCGATTGAAATTATGAATACTCTCAACCTTTACAAGCCATACATCAAAGGCTTTGAGCAGCACAACGATGTTTGCTATTACGAAGGCTTTGGCGGATTTTGGGCTTATCAAGAGCCGGAATTGCAAGAGAAAATCAAAACATTTGAGAAAGAGCACGACTGTCTTGTGTATGCCGTTACGCACGAATACTTGGAATTTGGCGAATGTTACGACTTTCTCTATATCCCCGACTACAAAGATGATTGGGATTTCGTTCTCAAGCATCAAGGCAATATGTACTTTGCCCTTGCTTACGTTTGGAACAAAGACTGTGAATGGTGCTCGGAGTTTGGCACGATAGGAATTCGCGCTTTTGCCGGCGGCATTAAACGCATTGCGTAACAAAAAAACATAAAGGAGTTATTACTATGGGATTAGACCAATATTTAAGAGCAAGAACAAACACAATAGAGCAAAAATCGTCTCGCGGTGCTTGTGGCGGATTGTTTCCTATCGCACCGGCCGACAAAGGAACAACTGAAATCGGATACTGGCGTAAAGCGTATGCCGTTTCGGATTATCTTAGGCAAGTCCTTGAAATATACGATGACTTCAATCTTGAAGATAAGGAAGTACCTTACAATAAAGTCCTTGAAATTATCGACTACGCAAACGAACAGATTGATACGAAAGCATTTGAAGATGAATACGAATTAAGCGACTGGCAAGACACAGTTGAGGCGTTTACGAAAGCAAAGCAAATTTTAGAAAAAGATCCCGACGCGAAAATTTATTATTTGGAGTGGTATTAATATGAAACCGATAGAAGTAAAAGCACATCTCAACTCAATGGACGGAAAGACGGGCCGAGCAATATTGCTCGGTCCTAATTATTTATTTGCAAGACCTATAACAAACTCTTACGTTTTCAAGGTTGGCAATCAACTTTGCACTGGGGTTATGAACTGGTTTGTCGGAGAATACTACGTGGACGACAAATACGGAATCGTGGACGAGAGAAACGAAAACTACGACATCTACAAAAAATATATCAAGGAGAACAACAATGGCAACTATTAAGGACTTGGAAAAATACATAGACTACGAGTTTTCTTCCGGCTGTTATACGGGAGACGACTACAAAAGTTTTCAAACGAAATACATCAACTTCTTGCGCTCTATATGCAAGCAAAATCATTGGCAGCTCGTGAACGTTGGACGGAATCATTACTGCTTTTCGGCATTTATCAAGAGTGCGGAAAACAAGTGCGTTTACATTTCAATAAGCGACGTTAGGTTTTTCACCAACGAATGGTACAGCAACATTTTGATACGCAAAGCCAAGAACGAGCAAGATTATTACGGCGGATTCAACCACCGCACAACACTCAAAGAACTTGAGATGAAAGCAATGGAACTTCTTGAAGATTTTCCGTTTTAGGAGGCAATATGGAACTCAATTTGACTGCTCAAAATAAGCAGGAAGAACTTGTCTTGAAATACCTTCAAGATAATGCGAGCGAAACCCTTGCAGACAAGATAAACAACGGCACTCCGTTTGAAAAAAACGATCATTCTTTAATCAACAAAAAGACGCTTGCAGGATTTATGAGATTTGCTTGCGACGAGGCACGAAAACTTGCCGAAAAAGGTGCTAATTCCGCTTGCATTGACGACGCTACCGTTTACGGTTGGGCAATACATTATTTCGAGGAAGAAAGCATCGAAGGGACGCTTTATACCCTCGACGGAGCAGAATACAAACCCACAGTTAAACGTGTCGAATCCAACGCGGTTAAAGCAAAACCCGAACCCAAAAAGCAAGAGAACGTTCAATTCTCATTTTTTGACAATTTGACAGAACAAGAAGTTGAAGAACACGAAACAGACAATTCAAGTGTCGATACGGACGAAAATGAAGTTATCGAACAAAACGGAAACGATGAGCAAACACCCGTTGCAAGCAATACTCCAAACGGAACTTTCTTTGAGAAATATCAGGCTTTGCAACAACAAAACCCCGCCTACGTTATCGCTTATAGACTTGGTGACTTCTACGAGATTTTGGGTGATAAAGCAGTGGCAATCGCAAGAGAAATTGACCTTACTTTGACAAGCCGAGATTGCGGATTGGAAGAACGTGTGCCATTGGTTGGATTCCCTTATCATGCTGCCGAAATCTACTTTGCGAAGATTGCAAAAACGCACGATTTGCTCGTTGTAGAAACCGACGGAAAAACAAGATTTATTTCACAAAAAGACTGCAAAAAAATATCTCAAATCGACTATGAAACCGGCGAGATTTTGGGTGGAGATTTAGAGCAAAACAACACAGTTATTTCAAAACTATTTGACATTTTCGGGAACACACTGGAGGTAAAATAATATGAAAATCGAAAAGATAAAACCGATACCAAAATACATAGAAAAGAAAATCAAAGCGATTGACAGAATATACCCCGTTCGTGGTAGGACTCGTTTTTACGCTTACCTTACAAAGAATGACGGCGAACTTGTCAAGATTACAGTTGCCGTGAAAGAGAAAAAGAACAAGTGGTGTTGCAAGCAAGTTGCCGTGCACGGTGTTCACTCGGACAAATGCTTTGTGAAAGATATGTATTACACCTACATTGGCGGATATTCTGTTGGCTGGCATGCCGAGGGATTGACGTCATATAAACCTTGGTACGAATACAGCGAATGGGGTTGGACGGTTGACAATTTGTACGATCCCTATGCCCCGATAATCAACCGCGAATATATCCTTGAACACTTCCCGGAATACAAATTCAGCGCAATAGACAGATTCACGGGGATTGACGTTTTTAAATACTTACGACTTTACGAACAGTATCCGCAAATCGAATACTTAACAAAACTCGGGCTGCATAATCTCGCTATGTCAAAACAGATATTAAAGTTGTGCGGACAAGATAAGCGATTTTGCAAATGGCTCGCTCAAAACAGAAGCACGTTAAACAAGTCTTTCCTATATATTCCCGTTGTTTTGCAGGCTTACAAAAAGAAACGCAACGTGCTTGAGTTGCAGTCGTATTACAAAGCAAAACTCTCTATGGACAAAGACCAGACCTTGGCTCCTTTGAGAGACGCGTTCAAGCACGAGCGAGAAAAGCTATATCACTACTTGTCCAAACAAAACACCAATACTCACAGTTATCTTGACTATTGGAATGCGTGCATTTATTTAGGGCTGAATATGAACGAGGAGAAAAACTGTTATCCGCACGATTTCAAACATTGGCACGATATACGCATTGACGAATACCACACGATGCTTGCACGGGATGACGAACAGAAGCGAAAAGACTTCTATGAGAAGTTTGCAGCGGTTGCCGAGAAGTATTTGGGCTTGCAATATGACAGAAAGTCCGACTACGTTGCAATCATCGCCCTATCCCCAAGCGACCTTGTGAGAGAAGGTCAAATCCTTGAACATTGCGTAGGCAGAATGAACTATGACCAAAAGTTTGTGCGAGAAGAATCTCTCATTTTCTTTATCCGAACGAAAGAAGCTCCGAATACACCGCTTGTAACGGTGGAATACTCGCCTTCTCGCAAGAAGATACTTCAATGTTACGGAAAGAAAGACAGCACCCCAAACGACAACATCCTTGAGTTTGTAAACAAAAAGTGGCTGCCGTTTGCAAACAGACAACTCAAAAAACTTGCTGCATAAAGGAGAAAACACTATGGCAAATTATTACAGAATCACCGCATATCACAAAGAAAAAGACATCTCCATCATTATGGACTCGTACGGATACTTTGAAAAGAAATGGCAGTTCTCGGCAGACCTTATCCGCCGTGGCTTTGATATTATCGAAGTATCCGACGATACACAATTCCTTGACGGAAACATAGAACGATTGACCATTCCCGAACCCGAAAAATTCGTCCTTCGAGCATCCGCTTGCGGACGTCCAATAACGACAATAGAAAATGTAGGTGGAAGAAACATTAAAAGAATCAAAGTAAACAACAAGTTTTATAATCAAAACAAATAGTCATTTTATCTTCGGTTTTGATCACATTGCAGTTTGCGTAGTCTTTGACGAGGTGATAGGGATGTTAATATGAATTAGTGGCGCAGTTCGAGAGAACTGCGCCACTAAATTTCGATGATAATGAATTCTAATATCGATTAAAGCTGGGATGAATCTAAGCCTTTTATATGTATATAAGCCTATATTATTGCACTAACAGTTGTTAAGAATCCATCAGATAGCGCAATAAGTATAAAGAAATACTTTTAAAGTTCAGAAACTTTTATAACGAAATATTTTTCTTTTCTATGTACTTTTTAAAGCTTTGATCATACATTATGTCTATTTTAGAATAGAAATAATCGCTTGTTTGTTTCTTTATATAGGGTTTCAGCATATTTTTTAGTCTATCAATGATAGATTCGTTCCCGTTTCCTGCGAGATTTCCTTGAGTTTTTGCAAGCTCATCAATAGCATCAACGCCGTTACAATCTATAACTATCTTTAATGACACTTTTTCGGGATGAGCATCACATTCTGAGAAGATTTTTTTATCAAGGATAAGATAACTCTCAATTGCTTTTAATTTTAGATTTCGTTTTAATACTTCATCTTGACTTTTATTAATAATCTTACTCCATTCTAATAAATACTTACATGTTATTCCATGATCGTTATATTCGCATTTTGCTTGTTGATCGTCAAAGTTGGCTTCTGTTATTATTTTTTTAAAACCTGATTTAAACTCTACAAGTTCTAATGTGTCATCTATGAAATAAAGAGCATCGACGGAAGATGGCTTTTGTGGTTGTCCAGTATAAAGCTGATCCTTAATTTTGTCAAAAGAATAAACCTGTTTCCCCGAATCGACCAATATGTTTCCATTATCAGAACTAGATACTGTTGATATTGTGGAAATATGTTCTCCAAACTCTGCATTTAGATATGTTTTTACATCAGTATACTTCATCGTTTTTTACATTACGCATCTTCAGGATCAGTAAAACTATCGTGTATTGCTTTTACTTCCGTCAAATAAACTAGAAAATCTTGATAAATTTTTTCCATATTATTGGTTACATCAACATATTCTACAAAGCCATCGCCTAAATCTTTTGTTTGATAAAAATTACTCTTATCGTTTATATCGTATTTTCGCATAAATGCATCAATCGCTAGCATAAAATTAGGGCTATGTGTTGTAAGAAGAATCTTTACTCCTAGTTCTTTAACAAGAAGAACAATAATTTCAGCAAAAACATTTTGCCATTGTGGATGCAAATGCGACTCTGGTTCATCTAAAACTAACAATGTTTGTTTTTTAATTCTACCTGTATCAAGCAACATTTTGATAATGGCAAACATTTTTGAGCCAGTTGCCAAGTTTGACGCATTTAGTCTTACTCCGTCTTTATAATAGACCAAGCCATCATTTGTTTTTCCAAAGGTTCCCGGAATTATTTTGTCAAGTTTTTCCTTTATTAGAGAATTGCGCTCGTCTACCACAGTTTGTTCGAAAGCAGAAAGTCCGTAAACGCAGTTCTGCAACTCTATACACAAAGCGTTTTTATGTGAAAAAACGCTTTTTGTATTTAAAATAGAATTTAATTCGACATCTCTGTATCGAGTATACGTAGTAATGGTTGGTTC
>OHFH01000358.1_pt1 | contig 16763 bp, 16 predicted proteins | sample 1567401 | NCBI WGS metagenome assembly OHFH01 (sample SAMEA3879542, study PRJEB24766) | human gut metagenome | biome: human-associated habitat; feature: feces | place: USA | collected 1985/1987
TTTTTTGATATTATTTATTGCCGATCCCTGATCTGCTCCCGCAAAAAAAACAATATTATGCATATTATCACTGCAACAATATGCATAAGCATTATTATTAAATTCCGCAAACCCCTGACCTTCCTGCATTAAACGGAAATCATGAAAGCCATCTAGGTCAAGTTCATTTAATGAATCTGCAGGAAAATATTCGGCAGTCAATCCCTGTGCCAAAACATTAGAAGGCATAGTTTCTTTAAGAGATTCCAGTCTAACCATATCAATGAGTTTGGATCCAATGAATAAAATAATAAGAACTATAATCAAAAGCAAAATCATATAGAAAAATATTTTTTTTAATGCCGAACCGTCCTTTCTCATTCTTCTTCTCCTTGTATAACTGTTTGATCAGGAACATCTTGCTCATTTTTTAATAAATTGCCATCTGCCTCAGATACATCATTAGAAATATTATTTTCTGTTTCTCCAGTCAAAAAATCCGTATTATCATCCAATACAACACTACTGTCACCATAATCACCATTAACCTCTAAACTGTATATACCAGCTGCGGCTGTTCCCACATTAAAAATCATTTGCCCATTGGTATTGCTTACTGGACTATATGATGTCTGCCTATCCACGCCATATAATACTGCAGTTACACCGGCATTTACATTTGAATAATTGAAAGTAACAACAAGTGATGAATAATCATGGTCTACATCTACTTCTATTGTATCCGTGACATCAGCAGTCTGTGTTCCATCTGACATAACTTCCGAACTATCACTATTATCTTGAAACTGTTTATCTTCCTCTTCCGCAGTTTGAAGGCGCTTTTGAATCTCTTCATCCAATGTACTATCATATCTACACGTTCTAACAGCTATATCCAGTTCATTTTTACATATATTGAGATTTTCCGTTGAATCAACCACACTGATTACAGATATCCATATACCATAATCATCACTTTCTGGAATTTCAAGATTATATGCTGTTAAATACACTGATAATACCTGTTCTGAATTTGTGATATTTAATATCCCTGTATAATAATGAGCATCAAATCCATTGATATAGCCAGTTCCTTCGCCCTTTATATCAAATGATGTCAATTCCGTTTTACTATCCATCATAAGAGCTTCTGACAATTCTTCTTTCATAGTGTTCATTCCCGTATCATCGATACTTTTATCATATTCCGATACATACATATAAAATACACCATTACCAAAATCAAAAAAGGAGCCATTACTCCCTACCTCTGCTCCTGTATTCGGAACATCAATTATATATGGAATATCTCCACAATAATACTCAGCCTCGAAATCAGGGCTGGAAGTATATTCATTATTTTGCGATTCAAATATGGAATCTGTAAGAGTTGATGAGGGATATACTGTTTCTTTAGGAATTGACCTCTCAACCATATTCAGAACAAATATAAATCCAATCAACAATATTATTAAAACGGCCAAAATAACCATTAACACCTTTACTGATTTTTTCATATATTATTAACCCTTTCGTTCAGTCAAATTTCCACAAACTCTAACTCTGACGAATAAGTAATGATCTCTTTTTCAGATCTTTTATATAATTGGATAAATCTGGTACCATAATCTCCACTAATAAGTCCATATCCCGTCAGGTATACATGGGATAATACCGGATTCATTATGGGAGACCCTTGCACAACTTCGATAAATTCTTCAAGATCCTTTTTATCTCTCACAGTTAGTATCATATATGTATTATCTGATGTAGATTGCATATTTAAAGTGATATAGTTACGAATTATATTTTGTAAGTATATTTTAAAATCGTTGTAATCTGCCTCTGTCTGATAAGATGAATCTCTGCCTAAAAATACCGGATGAAATCCAATCTTAGTTATTTGCCCATCATTGTCTTTCAAAACCAATTCTTGTGCAACCGAAAAACCACCAATAAATTTTGACCGATATGTTCCTTCTTCCATCGAGTAGAAACAATTCGATCTGCGCATTGTTTCGGCAGCAGTATGTGCAGAAGCGGCAAGACCTATTAGAGAATATAAATGCTTTGCTTGTAAATAGGGCATTACTTTTACATTTTTCTCCAAGATTGCATTCATAAGTGTTGCATTGCCTCTGCTTAATGTATACAGTGATATATGCTTTAAAGAGCCACTCTCCGTCATATATGAATAATGGTGCTTAAACAGCAAACCTGATACTATTAACCGTTTAAGACATTTTTTTAATGAGTCTTCGTCATCTACACTTGTAATACACAACTCCTTGTATTTGCTGTGCATAACCGTCAAATAAGATTGGATATCTTCTCTGGTCGCAACTTTAAGCAACGCTACCGCAAGCATTATATATGCATCAGATACTATCCCCATATCCCCCTCACTAATACGCTTTACTTTAAGCTCGGAATCGAACCAATGGTATATCTTCTCATAGCTTTGCTTGACTTCATCATTATAAATAAATGGATTGTAGCAATCTCGGTCCAACTCCTCTGTCATTATATGAGCTTGTCTTACTAATTCATCAGTAATAGTCCTTGCCATAGCTTCTACCATTCCCTTTTTCTTTATTCTTCGATATTCTCAGTAGTTTGCGATGTCTCTATACTTTCTGGTACAGTTATTTCTTCTGTAGCATTTCCCGTACTATCTTTTGTATCCGTTGTTTTTTTATCATCGGAAGTATCTTGTAAAACTGCTGATTGATTTGTTAATGAACGAACTTTTTTCCGCAATACCCTGATACTTCCACTTTGTCCAGACTCTAATGTTCCAAATGGAGACACTTTAATTCTTCTGCGCACTCTGTTTACTTCACACAGCTTACATTCATATATTCCGCCGACCGTGATCTGCCGCTTACCAGAATAATTTCCCATAATCTCAATTTCCGGAATGATATCACATATCCCCCACCAATATGATTTTCCTTCAGGTTTGTTGACACACTTTACAACAATAGAGCCTCCCTCTTTTATGCTGTCTGGGAATTTCTTCCACGGATCCTCAGTAAGCTGCTTTCTAGTAAGAATCCATTGCGTTCTTCCGCCTCTGGATTTGTTTGACTCCTTTTTTACTATAAATTCAAATGTTTCTCCCTCCGACGCATGATCACGTAAGGAGTGTATATAGGCCTTACTCCAATCGTTTCTTGAGATAATCCCCTGTACATTTTGATCTAGGATATTAACAATCACATAATCGTTTTTAACTACAACAACTCGTCCAAGTACGTGAGGTTTATTTCCATTTTCTAGTTCTTCTTTGATTGCACGATTAACCTGCCGATCCTTATATCTTGTATCAATACCGCCTCGCAGATATACTGTATTGTGATCCTTATCTATATGATCAACGCTGACGATTGTTTCTTTCCTGAGATATGCATCCTTAATTGCAGCTGTATAATATGGTGCTACTTCCCTGAATGTATCTGCAAGTAACACAACATGAATACCATTCTCATCTACAAAAGACAAATTTCCCACAGTATCTGCAACTGTGAAAACAACAGCTAAGGACGCTTTTTCTTCTTTCCATTCCTCATACTGATCATATGCACCTTTACTTTCAACAGTCCTTTTCTCATTGCTTCCTGTTAAAATCTCAGCCAAGTTTTTCTCTTTTTTTACAGTTTTTTCCATTTTTTTGTTTAAATTTTCTAAAATATTCATTTTGAATCTCCTTCCTTAATAAAGATATAACCTTGTCATCTAAACATATTTGGTAATACAGACAATGCCCATACTACTGCAAATGCAATACCAGGTATGATAATACCGAATGAAAAAAGAGCTTTCTTTCTAAGTGAAGCCTCTTTTTTTACAAGGGCATATATAAGAACGGTGACAGCCCAACACGCCAAAACTATGTATGGAAATACAGCCTTAACATTATCACTAAGTACCACAAGTGAATTGTATGCCCATTCTCTAAAAGTCATTTTAGAAGCATTAGTTCCTGCTCCCATTTCCAACTGTTGCATCTGATCATTTACATAATAGTAAATATCCTCTTCAGATGCGCAGCCACTAATACCAATACAAATAAACAAAAATGATAAGCACAACAATGTCCTACGAAAAAAATTCTCTAAAGTATTCTTCAAATTCTTCTCCTCGACAATCATCATTTTCACCTCCTTCATTATTTTTCGGATCCATCCCGTCATCATTTGTGTTCATCTGCATATACTGCATCATATAGTATTCCGGATTTACCATATGCATCGCATTCATATCTGCTTCTTTTGCATCAATAAGTGCATAATCTATAAGTATCTCTCGATTGATATATTCGTTATACTTAACGTATGCCAATGATACTCCTATACATATACCAATATGTATAGTTATCGCAGACAATAAATCCCGCACAACAGCATCTATTTCCGTATCCTCCGCAGGGATAATAACTGCAAAACTATTCATATCTAACTTATATATTTCCGAAAAAAGCTTACTAAGTATATCCTTTACTTCTATAAATGATGCCATTTTATAATTTTGATTCTGAAGTTTCTCATTGCTTTCCAAATCATCATCTTTAATATGGATAACAACTATATAACCAGCGTTAAAACTACGCACCAGTGCATTTCGTTCCCGCATTCCAGTATCTTCATCACAATCTGTACTTAGATACTCTATTCTCTTATTTAACTTGCTGTACCCATACACAATAGATAACAATTTGAAAATCTCCGAGGAGATCTTCGCTCTTTTTTCTTTAAAAATAAGAAAGCCCTCTATAATATCATCGCATTGAAGAGGTTTTATTAAAAAGCCCTTCTTTGGGGTATCAGATGTTATATTTGCACATTCTCTACAAGCAAATAACCCATCATGCTGATCATTTTCAGAACCAACACCATACATCACAGAATAATCATACGAATCTACAATCATACAAAACCCATCATTTTGCACAGCAAGACGGCATACCATTTCGTCAACCCCCGCGTTACAGCCATCACTATATATCATGTCTATAAAATTGCTGCAACTTAATGTATCTGTTCTAATCCAACGTCGTATGACCATAGATATATCCTTTCCTTATTCAGCAATATTTGTAGAACCATCCTCCACTATTCCTGTCTCGTCTCCAGTATCAGGTGCTGGCTGTGGTGCTGGCTGTGGTGCTGGCTGTGGTACAGGTTCCGGTGTTGGTTTTACATTGTCCTTCTTTTTTGATTCATTATTGGAAGATGTTTTTGAGGACTTTGTTGGTACAGGAGCCGAGCTTTGTTCCGGTTCCTCTGTGGTCTTCTCATCTAATATATTTTCATCTTCAACAACTTCCTCATTTTTTCCATTCTGAAGATCCTGAACTTTTTGGGTTGTATCTTCTGCAAAAGAGTTAATCTTTTCTTCTGCATCATCGATAACAGTCCCAGCACTTTCTTTAACATTATCTGCCGTATCTGTTATTTTTTTTATCACTGTAGTATTTGTCTTGTTAGAATCATCATCTTTTTCTGATACAGACTTCTGCTCCATCACATGATCCGATTTTTTCACAGGTTGTAATGTGGAATCTGGCGACGTTGTAACAGGCGTATTTTTTATACTACTGTTAAAATTGATCAAGATTATAAGACCCGAAATCACAAATAAAATAGCAATTCCGCAAACTACAATTATCTTTTTCAGAAAACCATTAAGGTCTTTATTATCTGCATCTGACTCAATGACATAATCTTCTATATTATCTGATCCTAAATCATTCTCTGGTTGGTTCACAGCAGCCTTTTCCACCGATGTATCACTGACCTTCTTCTTTTGATGCAGTCTAAATTTCTTCAGTAAAGTTTCCTTTTCATCATCACTGTTCTCATTAGATGCTATAGATTCAGGCACTTCATTATTAATAGTGGTCTCTTTGGTTTGCTTGTCTGAATCACCGGCTTTCATTTGATGTATACATTCTGCATTTTTCTGATTAAATTCTTTCGGCTGCTGAGGTTCATCTCGCCGCTCAGGCTTATCACTACTAAAATCATCAATCTTAACCGCTGGTGAAGATTGACTTTTCCCTTGACCAAGATTTCCTAAATATTCCTCATTAAAATCTGCAAATAAATCATTCCAGTCCTCCAACTCAAGCCCTTTGGTTGATTCAGGGCAATCTGACTTTTTATACTGTTCATCTGGCTGCTTATCTATTTCTTCTTTCATATCTTCGTCAGATATTGGCTGAGAAGGATTATATATGGATCCTTTCTCTACTTCATCAGATCCATTTGAAATAATCATTTTTTTCTCTGTTTCCTTAATAGATTTTTTGGGTTTTACTATTTTTATAGGAAGATCAAAACCATTATCTATAAGAATATCTGTGATTCTATAAAATTCTGAACAAGCCATCAGCGATCTTAATATTCCTTTGTCGTAGCTAACCATTTTTGAAATAAAATCCGCATTCTGAGCGGTAGTATATTGGCTTGCTATAATCTCATATCTCTTCCCCAGTGTAGGTGCAATATCAGATGAGAGGATCTGCATATTCTCTTTATATTGATCCATGGTAATTGTTGGTGATACATTTGTAAGTTTTTCAAGTCCATAAGCTTTCCGGGCTTCTTCTCTTGTTCTCTTTCTCAGAATAAGATTTATTAAATCATTAGAGGAAATCCCTTTTCCAGAGTCAAAAATAGCATCATAAATTCCTGCTCCCAAAAGTGATTGCATCAATTCATCTCCTCTGTGAGACGAATCAACAACTATAATAATATTGATATTTTCGCGAATGTCTTTTATATCTTCCAGATCATCCAAATATATTCTTGAAGCTGCTGTTTGCTCTTGCAAAATAATAGTGCTACATTCTGTATGATTTTTTAGATAATCTTTCATTGCAATTTTACTTTGTCTATAAACAGCCGAAAAAGAATGTCCTTTTTTTTCAAGATGTCGTATTAGACTCTGACCGAACTTACATTCTTCAAAACCAAACAATAATTCATTCATTTATTATGTCAGTCCTTTCCATGATCATTTTTCACCACCTGAATTATTTACAATGTTCCTCAACTCTTCGATATCTTTTTGAGTGCGTCCTGTAGTATCACTATTATAAATAGCTGAATTATTCAATTTTGGAGAATCTACCGCGCTAATATTCCCATTCCTCTTTGCAATCCGTGCAGATGCTTCTTCAGTTCTGACTGTTTCCACAGGTTGTACAGGACTTGTAGGATGTATTGCATTTGATGCTGCTACACCAGCTCCTCTAGCAATTCCACTTGCCACTCCTCCTGCTATAACACCAGATATAACAGTTGAATCAACCACAGATCTTTCGTCTCCAACCCGTGATGCAGCGGCCACCGCAGCTACCGTCGCTACCGCAGGAAGTGATGCTACCGTCGCTACCCCCTGTACAGTTTGCTGTGCCATAACACGTTTACGTTCGCGCTCATACCTCTCTCGCGCAAACTCGGCCTCTTCCTGCTTTGTAAGTACATTCTTATACTGTGGCATATCATAGTTAGTATAATTGGCAAGTGCTCTCATATTTTGGGCTGCGTGATAATCTTTAGCACTGTCATATGAGTTACCAGTTCCCCCAAATAGATAATCCTTCTCTGCATATGCCTGTTCATTTTGGGCATAATTTGCAATATTTACTTTTTGTTGCTGGCTATCTGCTCGTAATTTCTTCGCATCCAGGTTATTTTGTTTCATTGCTGCCGAGTCGGATGCTATAGCAGACCGCAATGCATTGGCTTTTTCAATGCTTTGGACTACATTCGGCTGAGCAAGGTTCTGATCTATACGTGCAATCCTATGATTATTTGAGTTTATCTGCTCTTGGATTGCATTTGTATCAGCTCCCTGTCCTATATCAGAAGTGGTAGATCCCATTTCCCACTGCAACCTCTCATTTTGCTGCTGCAAAGATGTTTTTTCCTGTATTAGTTCACTGGCAGACATTCCACCTAACTGCTGTCTTTGAATTTCTTCCTCAACATCCAAAGCATCTGTATTATCACTGATTCGCTGTTCATAGTTGGCATTATCAACTGCTATTTCTGATAAAGCAGCATCATTACCAAGGATGGTATCATTCGCGGCATCAATATCTTCGAGATTTTTTAAACGATCTTCTTCCGCATAATATCCGGAACTGTCCGCTGATATTTGGTCTGTACCATTTAGATAGTCCATATCAGGTCCTTCATAATTAACATTACCATCAACACCGACTCCATTACCGCTAGCCACTTGTTCAAATGAATTTCTATCATCTGTGGCTTTCACAAAGTCATTACCACTCGGACCATTTATTTCTCCGCCATTTGCACCCATTGCTGCAACATTTGAAGAAGAACCAAATCTTTTTTCAAACTCCTGATCATAGCCTATATTTTGCAATGTATTTCCATATCCACCATTAGCACCAGATTTTCTTATTAAACCATCTTCCAGTGCAGCACGTTCCGCACTTTCGGCAGTGTTTCTCAAAGAGTCCAAAGAATTCTCTCTGCCTCCCCTTACTCCACCACCAAAAGCACCTCGCATAGCCAACCTGCTTGCCATCATAAGCATAGCTCCCGATAGTCCTCGCCCCATGTCTCTTGCTGGAACTGCGCCAAACATTTCAAGCAAATACTGCCGCACTGGAATAATAGAAAACATCATAACTAATTGTATCGTTCCGGCAAGCATGGCATAATCCGATCCTGTTGTTGATAAGATTCCTGTCCCAGCAACACTTGCCGAAATATTAGTTCTTAATACTTGTTCAAACACAACTGGAATCATGATCAACATGCAATCAATAGAAGGGATATATACATTAGGAATAAACCTCTTGCACCACCCAAAAAGTATATTTTTGTTAAAAATAGCTAGTATTAAAACAATAGGCAAAACACAAAATAGTGCAGTTTGTTTTAGTGCGATTTTTATGTAAGAAAATCCAAATCGTAATCCTACAAATGAGGCACATAAATACATAAGTGCATAGATGATAGTTTTATTCGGCTCCTGCAATACAGTCCCATCATCACTCACATCGCCATAATAATTGGTTCTGAAAAATTCTGTAATATCAACAGTCTGCATTTTTGTCGGATCGCTATATATAAGACCTATGATCATCTTTATAAGTAGATCTTTTACATAAATGAGGATGTCTATGATCTGAGGCATAATTGTTAATAGCAGAAAAATTAACACGTATGTTGTCATGTCATCCTTTAACTTAACAAGAGCATTTGTATTGCTATTTCCAGCAGCTCTCATAAGCACAAACATAAAAATAGGTAACATGCACAGCAGAGCAATATTTCTGAATAAGCTATAAAATCGCGCTCCTGTCATTCCATATGGATTCATTGCAGTCAGTTCGAAGCAATACATATTCATGGTTACATTCTTATTCAATCTTCCCAGAATTACTTCACTTGTCCTCATGTGAAACGGTCCGGCAACCCATTTATTTATAACGTCCCCTATTCCCGCAAGAATAGATGAAAAAGCTTTTTCTACCCAGTTGGGTTCCGGCGGTTCATCATCAAAGGAGTCTTCACCTGTCACCTCTATAGTTCCGTAGGTGTCATTCCATATTTTCGATCCTTGAATCCATGATTTATAAGACGGTAAATATGTAACTGCTCCCGCCGCTATAGTATCTTCTGTAGATGAAGATGTTTTATTTTTCTGTGATGTAGAAGATGTGGTACTTTTTCTGTTTCTCGTAGCAGATGTTCTACGTGTCTGTTGATTTTCACTCGAACTATAATTTTTAGAGTTCTCTTTGGATTTAATTTTACCTGCAGCAAATACAGACATATCCATTAAAGAAGCCAGAACAAGCAGACATATTGCAAAAAAACATGCTGATATTAAATTTTTTTTCATACAGCTACATTTATTAGACATTCCTATCCAACCTTTACTTCATAAATGTCATTCATCACCCGTGCATCTGTTTCAACGGCATACTTTTCGTAATTATACAGATAATCGATCTTCAGAAAGGCAACCTTTCCACCATCCACAACGCAAACTTCTCCACGATGCTTATTAGTCGATCCTTCTAAATTAACATCATTACTGTTTATACGAGGATTATTATTTTTAGATTCCTGTCCTTGAGACAATATACGATCAACTTGTGCATCCGTTATATTTAAAAATTTCTTGAGAATTTCCCTATCTTGAGGTTCCTGCCTAAAAACAAATTTAGCAGCAGCATTAGCCAGAATTGCTCTCGTTTCTTCATAGTAATCATATTCTCGCAGCAATTGACTAAGTAAGACGAACCCTACATTACGCTTACGTGACGTGCGGACGCCATTATCAATAACAGCTCTGGAATACTTGTATTTAAACTCCTCGTGTGCTTCATCAAGGATGCAAAGAAGCTTGTCAGCTGATTTCAAATCTTCAGAATTACGTTTGACATAATTCTCAACCAAATAATTTAGTGCAATGGTACGAGCCACAACCTTCTCGCTTTCTGTAAGCTGCGAAATATCAATATTAACAAAAGGACAGTCTTTATCTACATGTATTGTTGTTTGTCCATCATAGTAAGCACGCGTACCATGTATTTCTATGGCCTCATATAATTTACCCTCTGTGGAATAAACTCTGATCTGCGCTCCCAGATCTTCCCTTACAGAGAGGTTCATATACTCTTCCTTTGTTAAAAAGATCACCCCTTGATTCGGAACATCAACATAATAAAGTTCCCTGATATATTCCTTTACATTAGAGAGAATTGTTTTGTAAGCGAGTATCTTATCCCGATCTTTGTTTCTATGGTTAGCTCTTAAAACTCTTTTATAAAACTGTGTGATCGTTGGTAAATCCTTTTTAATCTTTCCACTGGTTAATCGTTCAGACTCATTACCGACGCCATACACATATAAGGAATCTGGATCTTTATCAATAATACCCAAATCAGCATAACAAGCCTTAACATTATCACTTACTATTTCCTCAATAAATGATAATGTCTCAAATGATGGTGTCGAATCTTTATCCCCGAGAATCATTGTCATAATATCATTTTTTACCTGAATACATTTATCTGCCAGATCCAGCGTTCTTGTTGTATATATTGTAGAGAGACCCTCCCTTTTTCCAACACTGCTTTCAGATACTTCAAACGGATTTAAGATATTGAATCCTTCCCTGTTAAAATCTCCATTGGAAATCTGAAAATTGACACCATTGATAAGAACAGCAACTTGCGTATATTCCCCCTCATTCATACCCTTACGAGCCTGTGAATCAACAGCTACAAATCTATATCCCAACAATGCATACCGAGCTATACAAATCTTCATCAATGTTGATTTTCCGCTATTTGTCTTTCCAGCAATAACAATAGTAAATCCATCATGACTTGGATCATATATATCATATAAGCAGACATGACCCGTTGATATATTTCGCCCTATAGGAATACCGTTACGATGTGAAAAATCACATTGAGTGAAATTATATATTGTAGACAATGCCCTCTTATTAAATCTGTGCATAACAATTCCACTTGTGGAGCTACCTGTCATATGAGGCGTCTTGACAACTTGGTTATAGGGTGCATTTGACAAATATGCCTCGGCCTGAAGTCCAAAACAACCAATTACTTCTATGCCTTCTCCAACAGCCAACGATCGGAACTCATCACATTTTTTAATCAATTTTTCGAGATTATCCGCATACAGAGTAAATAAGAATCCTACCCAATAATACGTATCACTTCCTCCATCAATTTGATCTGCCATCTTTTCAGCTTCCATTGTTTGCCGAGTCAATCTTCTGACACGGTTAGGATCACCTTCATCACGTATCTTTTCCGTTTCTAAGACATCAATATGATGTTCAAGAGTCCTTGTCATTTTTCCATCACTGATATGTTTTATAAAAATAGATGATTCAACTCCATCAAAATTTAGTAAGGGCGAAAATGTTGTTGCAAAAGTTGTCTTTTTGGGAAGAACTGCCGCTGTAAGAGAAATCGCATATATTTCTTTTCCTCCGTCATTTATGGTTGTATATGAATTTGTGCATGGATCCACCCCATCTGGAGCAAGCATTTTTCTTAGATATAGCCCCTTCTCATTTCTATCCATTTCCGATATACTTTTACTTTTTAATGAATTTTCTTTAGCATCCATTAGTGTAAAAATCTTCTTCACCATTTCAATCATTAAGATAATGGCAAAAGCTGCTAATAAAACTAATAAAAGGAACATAAACAATGTCCTGTATTGTGTAAGATAAACTAATGCTGCATAAACCTGTTTATTCATAATTACTACCTCATAGCTCTTATTTCTTCCATAGCACCCTGCGTAGCCGTATCAATTTCATGTGCTGCCGCTCTATCAAGCTGCATCTTTTCCTTTTTCAACTTCTCCTGCATATATGCCTTGTATTCTTCCACATCACGCCGATAGCGTTCATTGCCAATTTTTTCCCGTTCTATTTCTTTTAAAGATTCAGAATCAACAAATAATCCTGTGTATGAAGAATTAAGCAGATCTTTGACTGTAAAGTCATCAGCTGTGGACGGATGAAAATGTTTACGCACTGCAGACATCAATTCAATCGCAGACATCTGACTACAGGTACATCCTGTACTCTCAAGAGCCTGCATGTATGATGATGCCTTTGATTTTAGTGCTCGAAGTGCTGTAAGTTTTATTTCGATATCAGACATATCCGTATTATATTTATCCGGATTGTATCTAAATGAAAACATCATTGTGTGATCACGTTGAGAACTTGTTCCCTTTCCCGACATTAAATCGAGGTAGCTATTTAAGCCTTTACTAACACCAAGCAGGAACTCCTCACCTCGTATTTTAAGCTTAAGTTCATCTAACTTCTTCGTTGTACTATGAAATTCAATATCATCATCTACACTATCCTCTGCATGTCTAAGGAGTTCTTCATAATCTTCTTTCAAGTTGTATGCCACTCGCTTTTTATTTTTCATTATTTCTGCAAAAACATCCTTATTATAGGATATATCATATGCGGATGCATTCTGACGCACTTGTACCCCATCTTCTCCAATCAATCCTGTAAATCCTATCATATTGGCGATGGTGGAAGCCTTCTCATCTTCCGATGCGTCGTGATAATCATAACCAACAATGTTAATGCCTGCTACAAATCTTCCATTGCCCATGCAAACCATGCCGATATCTGTCAAACTGTCCTTATCCTCTGGATCTGGTTCTACCAACCCTGATGTTAGAATATCTTGAAACTTAACATATTCCAGGGTACTCCGTTTATCAAACTTGTCATAATTGATATTCTGTTCTATGGATAAGACTTTTTTTATTCTGAAAAAATATATATATACCAGTCCCATGATTCCAATAAGGACAAAGAAAACTATTATTCCTATGGTCAATAGACTATCTACTTCATTTATTAAGCCCATGTTTCATTTTCTCCCCTAACTATAGATTTAACCAAACGAATGATAAATCTATATACTGTAGACACTTGTGCTTCTTTTTCCGGCACACATTTTGTAAAAATTACTTTATTACTCGGCAATTTCCTGTATAAATAACGCCTTATAAATTGTCCCGGAGTAAGTCCACCACCTACCATATAATTGTCATATGATATTTGTATGGTTATTAGAAATAAGGCAATGTCTGCAATAGCAATCAATACTGCAAGAATTATACCTACTATCTTTAAATGCATTGCAAACATGACTTTAAGCTCATTTTTTATTAAAATGCCGCTTATAATAACACTAATAAGCTGCTTTTTTGTCATATGAAACCACTTATCTTCGTCCCTTAGTGGTCGCATTATTGAAAATGTACCATTCATAACTTGTTCCTCTATACTTGTTTCAAGCCAAATGTAAAGCATATTACGGCTATTAAATTATTCAAAATAAATACTCCACTGGCAACGCAAAACAAAATTAAAAGACACTTCATAGCCATAATTTTATATTTTGAATTATTTTGTGTTTTTTTTGAAATTCCATATGCAATCAACGAAAACAGACCAGATAATACAATCAACGAAAGTGAGATTGCATTGATAATCTTATATACCGAAAATATAAGCACTATGAATTCATTACTTAACCCACTATTACTGCCTGCGGTTGAAGATATTTTAGACATCATATCAAATGGATCCTTGGCAGAACTTATGTCCGCATTTATTGACGGACCATTTACACTATTTACAGTTGATAACAACATATCGTTCCCTCATTTTTGGGGTGGCTAATCATTAGCCACCCTTAGTAGACATTACAGCAACACAAGTCATTATTTACCAGCTGCGCCACCAGAATTGGTTGTTTGAGTTGTTTGAGTCGATGTATCATCAAACATTTTTGAGCCGGTATTTTGAGCAAAACCCGCATATGAAAACACTGCTCCAAATAAAATCATACAAAGCGCAGCAATCAGTATACGATCTTTCCATTCCGGCTTATTTTGTTTGCTCACTACCGCAAGACCAATGATAGCAACAAAAATCGCACCAACGATCAAAATGATTCCAACTTTGGTTAAAATTGTTAATCCACCATTGCCCATATCAACTAATAATTCTTCAACCGGCTGTAACTTTCCTGCATCTGTCGGATTAACCACATCCTTAACCTGTGGCATACTCGCAGCAAGTGTTAGTATGTAATTATGTACATACATATAGCTCCTCCTCTCTTCTGTTTTATATAAGTAAAGCTGATGCATTACTATCTAACCTTAAATCTATAATTATCGTTGTGTCTGATCCATTACACTTGATGGCATTCCATTATAAGTTGGATCAGTAGTAATAAGATTATCTCCTATACCTGCAACCATACATACGAAGCTTCCAAAGGCAAAAACTAACACCATCACAGTCGCAACCTTAACTATGTAATTTTTCCTTTCCGGGCGTTTTTCTTTTTTAGACCAAGCCATAGCAATCAATGCACATATTAGTGCTCCAACAAACAGGATGATTGCCATTTCCATTTCGGAATAATAAAACCAACTTCCAATTTTCGTAATCAATTCGGGAACATAATCTATATAAGCCCCATTTCCGGCAGTGTAAGCTGCACTGTCAGAAGAAAATTTTGTATAAAAATTGGTTACTAGCATGTATATATAGGCACTTGTCATATTTCCAACTCAACTCCTTACTAAAATTAGTTTAGAAATAGGTTTCATTAAAAATCAAGCATAAAGCAATTTATTTTTATTTACATACGTTTTAAGCAACTTTTATTGTAAAAAAATTGGATATTTCAATTTATTTATTGCATAATTTGTATTTTTCATAATTTATATTGCAGTTTATTCATTATATCTTGAAGTATATCACTATTTCCTACTGTTCTATAATGTTCGCAACAATTTATAAATCTGTTGCAAACATCGCAAAAAGAGGCTAAAATAATGGAGAAATATAATATAGACAACACTTAGAAATGAGGGATATTATGAATTCTGATAACAAAGAAAGAGCTATTCATTCCGTAATAAATGATACAGAAAAAAAGGATGTAAAGGTATCAATAAACGAAAAATCCTTTTCCCCATCGATAGAAGTACCGAAAGAATTTGAAATGCCATCGCGAGATGAATCTGGTAGATATCCAGGTCCGTATCTTCAGACAGGCGAAGTCGCTGCCATAGCAGGTGTAGATAGGCAGACTATATTAAGATACGCTCGAACTTTTGAACAATATCTCGCCATTGAAACAACCCCAGCAGGTGATCGTCGTTATACCGAGACAGCTGTTAGACAGCTTATCTTCCTTATTAATGATAAAAACCGTAATAATAGAACCCTTGCCAACGAGTTAGAATATATCAATTCAAAGTATGGTGCCGCATCTCTCGAAATGGCTTCTATGAATTCCAATTCACTTATGACTCTATTGACTGCATTTAAAGATCAAATTGTGGAGGAAAATAAACACTTCTTTGAAAATATGTTGCAGGAAAATGTAAAATTGCTGGAACACTCTTCCGCTTCTGATCAAAAGTACGAGGACATATTGCAGCGGCAAGAGGAAGCATACACTAATGCATTAGATGCCAAAGACCAATATATTGATAAATTAAAACAACAACTAGAAGATGTAACATCAGAATTGGAACAAACGAAGAAAAAAGTACCTTTTTGGCGTAGATAATAAAGGACACCATTCTATTGAATGGTGTCCTTTATTTTAAAATATTATTTTGTATATTCGTTATCTATTTATTCCAATGTTCTATAATTGCGACAATGTTATGAACAACATTCTAACAATTTATATTTACCCCCATCTATATTTTCATATAAAACCTTATATTTACCTTTTTATGTGTGTAATGTTCATTACGCATTTTGTGTGTTGTGAACATTTCTGTTACATTTCTGATTTTCCATGTTTTCTTTTTATTATTTTGCGCTCGCTTATGTTGCGAACATTGTTTCATTTGCAGAACACTTGCGTGCTTTCTTTTTGTGTTGCCAACATTGCATCATCATTTGCATTTTTAGTGTTGTCAACATTATTATTGCCACATGTAATGTTGACAACACAATATAAGGAGTATTTTATCTATGCATCCGATTCCTCAAAATCTTTTGCAGTTTCACTCATTCGTATTTATTAGCTCCAATAATCCTGGGACATCTGTTCCGTCAGCGCGACAATGTTCAGCGCACCTTGTACCATATGTTATTTATATAGATGTAGTGTAGCGAACAGGCTTTAGCCATATAATGTTTAATATTTCGCTTCCTCTCCTCAA
>OHFH01000359.1_pt1 | contig 16726 bp, 27 predicted proteins | sample 1567401 | NCBI WGS metagenome assembly OHFH01 (sample SAMEA3879542, study PRJEB24766) | human gut metagenome | biome: human-associated habitat; feature: feces | place: USA | collected 1985/1987
TCTCACTATAATATTTACTATTGTATATTCCCCACTGACCTGAACTATTTGGTACACTATATACAGCTACAAAGTTATCATAAGCTACAGGTCCATCCCCGCTATCATAAGGAGTAAGTGCCCATGTTCCTCTATTTGCGCCCATTGTTGTCTCACTATCTATAGAGCTTGTGTTTTCATAATAGAAGATTTCAGGTGTTACTACATCTTCTACATAAACAGCGCTAACAGTTACATCTGCGGCTGGCATTATAAATCCAGTACTTGTAGAATCAGGAGAGACAATAGTCACATTACCAGAGTCAACCGCCCAATTACTGAACTTCTTACCTTCTGGTGCGGCATTTGCTTCAATAGAAACATACACACCCTCTTCATATTGACCAGAACCAGTACCATTATTTACAGTAACATTAAATTTAGGTGCAGGTGGTGCTGGAGGTTCAGGACTAGGTATATTAGATGGAATAGGTAATATTGCGGGAGGTCTTACTCCACTGTCTCCATTACTCTTAGACCAAGGAATAAACTTGAAGTTATTAACATCATAGAAACCTTGAGAGTAAGTATTGATGAATCCATTTTTTACATTTCCTGCTATTGGAATTAAATCCTCAATCAATTTACCTTTATGATATACTTGTACTCTTGCAATCTCACAATAAGTTCCAAATCCTGACTTGGCACTATTCATCAAAGCAAGATTGCCAGTTAAAGTAACATCATTTGCGGGTGTTCTATCAAGAGTAACACCATTAAAAATAACATCTATATATCCTGGCACTGGTGCAGCACTATCTTTGCTTGACTTGAATCCATATTTTCTTATTGGAGTAGCATCTATATCTTCAAGAGTCTGAATAATAAAATTGTGACCACCAGATGAACTAGATTCAAATACTTTAGCCACTTTATTATTGATGTCGCCAGTTTTATATTCAGCGTTTGGCATATTAAGTGATAATCCATAATAATCATTAGCACCAAGAGCACCAAACATAGAACCTTTGCCGCTTGAATTAAACCATCTACCCCATACATAAATGGTAATATCTTGAATGTTCCAATCTTTACCCATTTGTAAGTCAAAAGAAACATTATCAGAGTTGTCATTGGCTGTCCAAACAAGAGAAGGATAATCTACATCAAGCGGCAAATCAGCTATTCCCTTTTTCTGATACTTATTATAATAAATATTAAAAGCAGATTGAGTATCAAATAAAGCCACCGCCGCACTTTCACTATACTCTGTTGAAATATCAATGAATCCATTTAATGTTCCTAATTGCGGTTTGTACTTATTTATATCAACACCAAGAGTTAAGAAGAAATCATTCCAAGTTAATGCGGATGCGGCAACCTCTGCTACTTTATCCTTATCAACATATACTGTTTCTTCTGCTATTGTTTTGTAAATTTCAGAGTTATCATAACATTGAGAATATCCTTTTGCTGTTGCTACCCAGTTCTCAATGTATTTAATTTTTATTTCTTTGGCATTTGGTGCTTGTATATCAAAAGAAAGATTAACAGCATCACCAATGCCCCAATCATTAAGTAAGATATAATCAACTTTGAATACACCATTTTGTACTCTGTTAGGTAATCCCGCCCCTTTTAAAACACAAGGAAAGATTAAGTTAATATCATCAAACTTAATGCTACATTTTTTTATTGCTTCTGTAAGGCGGCTAATCTGTTTGTAAGCCGCATCTTCATCATTCTCTGTAACTAAGAATGATAACTTCATTGTTTTAAATTCATAGTCCTGTCTTAATAGAGTTCCTTCTACTGAACTATCTAACCAATCTGTAACTGATTCAATATTTTGGGTAGAACAAACTCTATCAATTAACTTAGCACTATAATCTGTTATATTCTTTCCATTTATTTTCATTTACTTATCTCCTTTTTATAGCTAAGCCAAGTTCATTCAACATATCTTTATTGCTTGCTTTTGCGGGCTTCTTGTTGTTCTCTTGGCTTGGCTGTATTGTTTGTTCTTTAACAACAGGAGTAGTGTAAACCATGCTTTCTAATTGTTTGCTGAAGTTCATACTTTTCCTCCTATACCTAGCTTATTGAAAGTTTCTTCTCTACTATGAGTTTCTTCTACAACAAAAGGTTCTGAATCAGGATTCTGTGCTTTCCTAATGGCAACTATCATTAAGTTCCCTACATCACACATCTTTTGTTGATATGCTTCATAAGCTAATTCAATATCTTCTTCATTCCATTCTCTATAATCAAGACCGCACAGAAAAGCCTTTTTCTTTACCTCTTGTGTTATCATTCTCTTTCTAAAGCTCCTGTTCCTTGTAACTGAACTGTATAGGTTACATCTTTATTAAATTGTGCACCAATAGGAAAAGCAACTATAAAGGCTTTACCATGATAATTCATAACTTCTGATTTTAAAGATAAATCAATTATTGTATGATTAACAAAAGCATCTTCAAGAGCAATCAAAGCTTCATCATTAACAACATATGCGCCATTACAAGTCACTGTCCAACTTTTTAAGCCAGGTAATGATTCTTGCCATTCCATAGCCACTCTGTCTGATACATCACTTGCTGTGACCGCTCTCTTTAAATCAGCATTTATTTGTGCGGCAACCTCTTTTCCGCCTATAGAAAGTAGACAATCAAATCCTCTCATTATTCTACCTCCATTGTATCAACTGAAATAGTGATTACTCCATGCTTTGTTATTGGTCCAATTTCTTTATCATCCATAATAGATAAAGAACTTTGAGCATATGTTATCTTTTCCTCTTGTCTAACTAAATCAATTTTCTTCACTACTTCATTGTAATAATCTTTAATTTCTTTTTCTCCCTTATAAGTTGAGAACACATCAACTCTCAATAGCCAAGTAACTTTAGTAAAGTTCTTATATTTTACTGGGGCAGTTGTTATAGTTCTCAATATTGCATAAGGACAATTTTTGTGCCCATTTCCATCTGGATTATCAGTTATTTTGACAGACAGACTAGAAAGAGCATTATAAACTATTTGTTTTACATCTAACATAATCTATTTCTCCTTTTAGTGACTAGGATAGTGGTGAGCGTCATTTCCCGCATTAATATCATCAAGCATAATTTCAAACATAGTAACAGGTGCCATCAATAGCTGAGCAAGCATCATACCAATCAATTCTGCTAAGAAACCGCCTAATCCTTGTGCCTTTCTCATTGCTTCTATCTCTTGTAACTGTTGCATCCTAGTATAGATTTCTTCTCTTGCATCTATTAGAGGTGTTAAATCATAATACCAACCTGCTTCTGCGGCTGTTGATGCATTAGATTTTTGCATAAAAGCAATTATCTTATCTAATCTCTGTAAATCAGCATAACACTCTTCTAATGTTCCTTCTCTACCACATCTATTGGTTAAAAAGAATAAGTCAGCATCATTATCCATAAATTCATCTGCTAAAGCTCTCATACTTCCTTCTACTTCAGTATAAGCATTAACAAGAGCAGCCTCAAAATAAGGTTGTGCTCTCATTCTACTTGTTCCATACTCTTGATAAGCACTATATGGGGCATCAGACCAAATCTCACATCCACCGGAATCCGCTTGATAACCTATGTGCGCCCTTAAATATCCAGTATCAACAGGACAAGTAGCTTTGGCTTGTTCTTCAAACATTTCACCAAACTGTTTCCAATATATTGAATAAGGAATGGGGATATGGCACATTGGAGTATATACTGGCAAACCTAAGCTGGTAGGAGTTACGTCTGCATATAAAGCCCCATCCCTATTCTGAACTTCTGGTATCATTATTCAGTTACTTCCACAAGAGTAATAAGATATTGGTTTCTGTATGGAACTTGTGCCCTTAGTTCATACTTTTTACCATTGTATAAAAAATAAATCTTTTTAATCTGTTCCATAAGCATCTCACTTTCCTGCATTAGTCATCTTGTCTAATACAATTTGAGCAATAGCATCATAATCAGCCTGAGTGATTGTATAGCTATTACCATCTTTGCCGGCGGGACCCACTGGGCCAGTCTCACCTTTTACAATATATAGGCTAGCTTCATTCTCCATTAAGGGAACATCCGCAACAACCTTTAAAATCTGTTCAATAGAAACACCATAAGCAGTAGCTTCTTCTATATTGCTACCTATTGATAACTTAACATCAAAACTACCTGTTTCTATTGTTTCTTCTGTCCAACCACCTTGACCATCAGGAGTAAGGGTAGTTTCAATTCTTGTAATAATATCATTTCTCATTATTTTAATACCCTTACCTTTCTATTTTTAACTAACATACTAAGTGTTGACTTACTATAACCATCAATGAAACTTTCATCAATAGAAGAAGCATTAGACTTAGAAATGCCTTCATTATTTAATCTATTATATCTTTCTATTGTCATCTGCACAACAGCATTGTCTAATTTATCAGAGTATTCATCTAAATTACAGAACTGAGTAGCTTCATCTTTGCACATATCCACAATAGCCTCAATCTGATTAAGGTGAGATGCGGCGGCTGGTCCAATCAATGCACTAGCTTTTTCTACTATTGTCATCTCTTTATCTCCTTTATTCTTAATACTTTTATTACTTTTAACAGAAACTATTCCAACCAATATATATTATTGTCCGGAACAGTTTGTGTTATTCTAAATGATTTACTATAACAAAAAATTGCCCCAAAGGTAATTTTAATTCTACCTCTGGGGCAAGTCTTTAATCAGAGGCTACTTAGGCTCTAACTTTAGGAGTTAATTTAACTACCTTGTTCTCATCTGTAAGAGCAACAACTGCAACCTTTCTGATATACACTTTGTTGTTTCTTACATTAGCATCTCTCTCCTGTTCAACCTCTGTATCTTTCTTAATGAAAAGAGTAACTGCTTCTTTGCTAGCTAAATAGATATTACCATTAGTAATAGCTTTAGTAACAATAACAGGAACGCCGCATACAGAACCAACATAACCAGTTCTAACAAAAGCCTCATTGTATTTAAGGTCATCTTTTAACTCTTTGCGGAAATTAGCTAAATCAGCAACACCTACAAGGATAAATAAACCATCTTCATTTTCTGTATTCAACTTAGCAATAGCATCAACAATATCTGTAAATGCAAAACCGCTTCTTTGAACTGTAAGAGTAGCCTTATTAAACTCTGCAACCGCTTTCTTAGTAAAGTCATTAATCATAGTCTTTGCAATTCCTTCAAGACCAGTCTGAACAACCATAGGGTCTGTCATAGCCTGTTCATCAAAGTATTGGAATCTACCCTGAACAGTCTTAACTTCATATTCTTTTGTAGTGAAAGTAGATTCAATATCCTGTGTATTACCTTCACCCATTGCCAACTCTTCAACTTCTCCAACTGCTTTATAAGTATTGATTTTCTTTTTCATACCTGCTTCTTGTGTCATAGAAGTATCAACAGTCATGTAGCTAGTTAAATCAACAGCAGTAGTTAAAATATCTTCAATTTTGTTGGCTAAAACAACATTTTCATAAACCTGATTTGCCATAATTAATTTCTCCTTTATTATTTCATATTAGTCAAGCTCTTGTATAACTCAGGTTGAGTTTTAAACAGTTCAGCTTGCTGCATTAAATTCATTTTCTTAAATTGTTCTGCGGTGATTGCTTGATTATTACCTGCCCCAGTCTTAGGTGAGCCTGTTGCAATCCTTTTATTAATCTCTGCTTCAACCGCCTTATTAAACATCTTCTCAAAAGAAGTAATGTTTTTCTTTGTAGTTTCTGCATCAACAGCAACAATAAATGCGGCTGCCTCTGCTGGTAGACCCTTTTCCCCAAGTTGTTTTTCTGTTTCCATAACTAATTCTTTCTTTGCTATCTCTTGTTCTCTCTTTTCTAACTCAGAAAGTTTTTGATTATACTCATACTCATTCTTTTCCTCTTGGGACATATTTGCTAATTTCTGAGCCTCTTGCTGTTTCTTCAAAGCTTGAGTAACTCTCCTATCTCCCTCTTGCTGAAGTAATTTATCAACTTCCTCTTGAGTATAAGTCTTAGTTTCTTTATTATCTTGGTTCTTAGTTTCTACTTCTTGAGTAGTATTTGTATTCTCTACATCTGCCATAATTATTTACTCTCCTTCTGAGTACATTCCTTTTAATTCCCTCTAAGAAGAGTTAATCTTATGGAATCCCTCATATTTTAATTATTTTGTTAGTTTTAACAGAAACTGTTCCATAGTATTATTTTATTGGTTGGAACAGTTTCTGTTATTCCAATAAAAGTTATTGGGATTTTAGAAGTAGATAATTAAACTAATAAACATCCATCCTGTTTACTTGTCTCCACTTATTTATGAAAAATCCTAATATTCTTTCATTTAATTTTGTCCAAAAATTCCTAAAAATACACATTGACAATTAGGATGATAAGGCGGCAAGTCAATACCTAAAGTACCATAAAGAGATACTTCATGTTCACCAACCATTTCCGCACATATCTCATCACAGGGGCTATCATTCTCAATTACCGCATATCTTGCACCCTTCATTAAGTTTGCATCTCTACAGCCTTGAACTGAAGCCGCCTCTAATTCTGTTCTGATTAATCTTTTCCATTCATTTTCTGCTTTTGTAAGAATGTCATGAATTAAACCCATCAGAACTATTGGGTCATCTCCTTGCCATCCTAGCAGTAAGCCTTGTATTTCTTGTTTAATACCATTCATGTTATCTATAACTCTTTGATTATAGTCTTTACCATCCTTGCACCAATTAATATTATAACCAAGAGCAAGAGAAGGAATAGTAAAGCCAACATCATCTAATTCACTTAGTGTGGCATTTAATGAATAACCATAAGCTAAAGTAAGTGCATTGTTTAAAGCTTCTATTTCAGTTTGTGCTATCTTATCTAGCTCTTGCTGAATGAAGGACAAGAGTAAAGCAATATCAGTAGAACTAAGTTCATTATCTTTTGATAACACTATAAACATCTGCATTACTTTAGCTTCCCAGCCAGCACCAATCTTAAAAGCATTATTGTTTATTTTGTGTGCGGCTGCCCAATCCATTATTCTACCTCACTATCTTCTTCTTTATTTAAAACAGTTGGATTAACTCCTGCTGTGTAATAAATAGTTGATTCAGTTTCCTTTTGTAACTGTTTTAATTCTTTATCAGCATCTTCAACAAAAGGTAACTGTCCAAGTAAAGTTCTCTTAGACACAATGCCATCAAGATTCTGAACTAGTGTACTGATGTCGTCTTCATTTACCGGCAAGTTTCTAGTAAATACTATGTCCACGCCCATCCAATCTAGGTTAGCTTTTCTTGTAAGGCTAAAGATAATACTAATAATCTCTAATCTTCTTTGTAAGCCTTTCTTGAATTTTCTCTCCTTAATAGAAGCAAGGTTCTCTGTACCTAACAACTTATACTTCATTGCTACACCAGAGGAATTGCCGCCAAAGTTCTCATCACTGCTATTAGGTGTCTTACTAAACTTATGAATATCTTTTTCAATTCTTTGTTTAGTAGTTTCAACTCCCTCACTATCTCCAGCTTTAGTTAACCATTCTGCTTTTGTATCAGCATCCATTAAAAGAACTCTGTTTTCTTTCATTGCTCTAATATCATCAGCATCAGCGGTATAACCATATAATGCTAAGTAAGCATCACAGAAATATTCAAAGTCATTTAAATCATCAGAAACAAGAGCATCATAAGCATCAATCAATGACATAACTCCTTCAAAATCACCAGTCATATCATCATTGTTTCTATATTCAACAAAAGGAACACAACCAAAGAAATGCGGCTGGCTGTCTATAAGTTGCAATGTATCCAGTGTAGTAGAGGCTTTATATCTAATCATTTCTTTATCTGTATATACTTCTACTATTGTTTCCATAGCATCTTTAATGATGTTATATTCATCATAGAATCTTATAACAGCAACTAATTCATCTTCTATTGTTGCTCCATAAATAGGAATAATTTCTTTTGTGTCTATATTAGTAAAGCGGATTGAGCCATCATTATCAATATACATCAACTCCCAAGCTCTACCATAAATAGAACAATTCTTAGCTAGTTCCATATTTTCATTTTGTTCATCATTGTATTCAAGAACTAACTTTAATTCATCAATACCCGCTTCTGAACCACTATAAGTAACAGGCTCACCCATAAAGTAACCGCATAAAGTATCAGTAATATACTGACTAAATGGATGGACAACCTTATTATTAGGTTTTGTAGGGTCTGCTTGTACCCTCTTTAAAATATCTGGTTTATTCAAGTAATAATCTTTAAGTTTAATCAATCTAGGCAAGTCTAATTGTCTAAACTTATAAACCATTCTCTTGATTAGTTCAGGAGTAAGTTCATCTTTGCTATTTAATCTAAACATTTATTATTCTCCTTTAAAATAATATACTTTTATCCATTGTTTGCAATCTAGGTCTATCATCTATACATTGCATACTATATCTCAAAGCATCTAAGTAGTGATTAAATTTATCAACAGGCTTATTGATATATTCATTAGTTGCTCTATCTTTTGTCCAAGCATAATTCTGCAATTCCTCAATAGTCTTAACACAACTAGGGTGAACAATTATCTCATACTGTTGTACCCTTTGAATACCTTGTAATATAGAATCTGGACCTTTAGTACAGGGAATAATTCTTCTTACTCCCTTTCTTTTAATCTCTTCAATACTCTTTTGTTCTGCACTATCAGCTACAATAGTAGACTTAGATAAACCAAGCTCTATAAGTTTATCAGCAATCTCATCATTCAAATAACCAGTTCCGCCCCACTCATTATAAACATAAATTCTTTTTTCCTCTTCACTAACAACAGTGGAGATAAGTGCGGTTGGGTCATTAGTGTAACCAAAGTCCAGTCCAAAACAGTTTATACCTTTAATCTTCTTATAATCAAAATCAAAACTCTGCCAATTAGAATATACAAGTTTATCCAAACTACCAAATTCACCCTCTGCATATATCTTATAAAACACAGGGTTAGTATCTTTTAACAAAAGCAAAGAATCAACATATTCTTTAGGAAGAAACCTATTATCTTTGTATGTGGTTTGAATTATGCGGCAACCGCTTCTAAAATCCTCTAAACTAGCATCAGGTTTAAAGAACTCTAAGTAGCACCAATTAGCTTTACTAACTGGGTTAAAACTTAAAATTATCTGGCTATTGTCTACTCTTTCTCTTATTCTCAAATCAACTTGGTTAAAGTCATCTTGAGTAAATTCAGTAGCTTCTTCTAGCCATGCATCAGTAATTCCCGCAATAGATTTTAATTTTTCTTGGTCATCTAAACCCATACAAATGAAACAAGAGCCATTAGGTAATTGGATAGAAAAATCAGTTTTATTAACTTTACATTTATCATAAATATTCCAATCACTTAATGTATCCAACAAAAGCTGAAAAGTTGAGTTCTTAGTGGTGCGGTTGACTTTTCTTAAAACTAATACTTTTCTTTTACTTTTTAAGCATTTAAAGATTAGTTTCTGAGTGATGTATTTACTTTTGCCGCTACCTGCACCGCCATAATAGACTTCATACCTCTTGGAATAGTCTGTTAAATAAGGAAGATAAGATTTATTGAACAGATTCTTCTTCAGAGTTATCTTCATCTTCCTCACCTTCTAATCCTATAACAATTTCATCTTTAACCTCTTGTTGTAGTTTGGCATCTTCTCTCATTGCCTTTTGCAACATTTCTAATGCTTTTAATTTAACAGAGGCGGGAATAGCTTCATCACCTTTAGGACAGAAAGCCATAGTTGCTATTTCTTCTGTTACTCTTGTTAAATCAATACACTTAGAATCAAATGCTGCTTGCCTTTGTTCTGCTATATATTGTTTAATTTCTGGAATACTTTTAATCTTACAAAAATTATCCATAGCAGCTTTTCTATCTTTGCAGTTAGGATAAACTGATTGGTATGCTTCTGCGGACTTATATCCATTACTAAGCCAAGCATCTACTACAGCATAGTATTTCTGCCAAGTCTTTGGTCTAATATTGACTCTTGTAGGGTCATATTCTTTATAAACCATCAGTTTTCTCCTTTCTTTGTTTCCTATTGTTATATGAAAAAAGTGTTAGTTCATTTATTAAGATTTGTCCATTTTTTTCTTCTCTTTTAATTATACTCTTTTTTTACCTGAATGTCAAGATTAATTTGCTGGGTAACAAAAATTTTTTTGCTAACTTAGGACAAATTTAGAAAAATCTTCACAAATATTTTTCATATATAGATGTAAGGGAGTAAGAAATGGCTTATCTTATAACTTTACAATTACTTCCTATAAAAAAATATTTAAAAACCAAACATTGAGAGGAGAAATTAACAATGACAGACAACCATAGAAAGATGATTGAGGACTTATATAATCAATGTTCTCAAGAGCAAAAAGAAAAGTATGATAAAAAGGTAGGTATTTATGCTATCTATTGTGACGGAACTCTTGTTTATATTGGAAAGTCAACTAACCTGTTAAACCGCTGGATTGCTCATAAGTGCCATGTTTTCTGCAATGAAAGCAAAGAATATAATAGACCTATGTATCAAGAGCTAAGAAGAGCTTATAACTTAGGTCATGCCATATCTATTAATCTCCTAGAGTATTGTGATATAAAAGACTTAGAAACAAAAGAAGATGAATATATAGGTAAATATCTACCTCCACTTAATACTATAATACCAAAGGCGGGCGGCGGTCATTCAAAGAAGCAAGTAAGTAAAATTTGCTGAGAATAAAATTTGACAAACTGAAAAATTTTTGGTATAATAGTAGTATAGAAAAGATAAAAGTTTGGACAATGTCTAATAAACTATTCATAGAAACTTTTATATATATATGTAAAGGTCATATAATTTGACTTGATTAAATACTAAACCAAAACCAATTCTTTTAATGGTTGTTGTTAAAAGCGGGTAAGCATAAGCCACTTACCCGCATCCTCTTAAAGCTTTTTTGTGAAGATTTTTATAAAGTTTTAAGAGAACAACAACAATAGGCTAAATAAAAAAGGAGACAATAAACCATGAAAAAGATAAATGAATTTACAGATAAGAGTTGTAAAAATGTAGATTATATGGAAACAATAAGAGGTATGTGCTGGGAACTACATGATAAAAAAGGTATTAGTTATGCGGCAATGAGTAGAGAATGTAAAATAGGTTATGGAACTCTTGCTAATTTTGCGGCTTGCTATAGAGACACAATGAATAAAAATAACTGGCTTAAATTCAGTACCTATATTGAAGATATGTATAATAAATTGCTTGTTGATTAAATCTGTCAAAATTTTTGGACAACGGCTAATAATTGACAAAGCTAAAATTTTATGTTATAATAGAGATAGAAAATGAAAATTATTTTGAACGTAATCATGGGGTATGACTGACCATCTGCCCCTCTTTTCTTTTAAGAGGGTTGGTGGAAATTTTGGACAAAAGCATGAAAACAATTAAAAATAATTTTCATATACAGTGTCAAAGAAAATAAAAAATTAGAAAAGGAGAAAAGTTTTATGGCAAGAATACCTGAAACAGTAGAAGCATTAAGAACAGTAGCTAATCATGAGACAAGAGTACAGAAAGTCTATGAGAGAGTTTACAAATTAAAATCAGAAATGGGTATTCCTTATAATAAGATGGCTGAACAAGCTGGATTATCAAGAGGAAAAATGGAAAAATTAACAGGGAAATCCCGCAGAATGACAGATGAAAATCTTGATAAGCTGGTCACTTATTTAGATTCTATGGGATTCTAATTATGAGAGGAGAAAAGATTTTAAATGATTACGTTGGAATTAAGATTCTATCCATTAGCAGAAATAAAAGAGTTAATGGATACCAAGAGAAAGGAGACTATTACTAATAATCTCACAAAATGGGGATACCGCTATGAGTGGATTCCAAGAAAAGGTGTAAATATTATTGAAACACCTGATATGTGCAAACCAGAAGAACAACTGAAAAGCCTTTTAATGAGAAAGTTAGACTTAGATGTTAGAGCTGATTATAAAGCATTTGCCGCTTTCTTTTTTAAAATAGTTGATGATGATTTATTTCTTACAACACCATGGGAAACAAGAGCAAAGATAATAGGTGATGAATTTGGAATTGAAGTAACAGATAGAACATTAAGAAAATATAATGCAAAATTAGTTGAAAAAAATATAATGGTTAAAGATGATTCTCAATATGAATATTGGTACACAACTTATGTATGTGGAGAGAAATGTCAAGATGTAGTAGGGATGTCAGAAGAAGAAGAAGTTGCGGCAATGGAAGATTGGTTCAACAAAAGAAAAGAATACTTAGAGGCGGCTGACCTTGAATATTCTCAGGCTATTGGCGTGGCGGATAGTAGAAACCCAAACCGCTGGAAGATAGCTATGAACAGATTATGGGAAACTACTAAAGTAGTTTATTATAAAGTTAAAGGTTGGAATTTCAATGCTTTTGAAGATACAGATTTAAAAGAAATCTACAGACTTTCTGCTCTTGTTGTAGCAGATATTGAAATACCAGAGGAAGCAGAAGAAGTTGTAGAAGAACAAGTTAAGTTCAATCCAATGAATAATTGCACTGGACCTAATGGAGAATTTATCTTCTAATAAAACTATTACTTATAACAGAAACTGTTCCGTACAATATAATAGTATTGTCCGGAACAGTTTCTGTTAAACTAATTAAAAATATAAAAATAAGAGGAGAAAAGACAATGACAACAGAAAGAATATCAGTGGGTTACTATAAAATGGCTAATTTAACTAATGAAATGAATATCTTAGGGGACATACATACCCCAGATGGAAAGACTATATCAAGAGAAGAACAAACAATAGAAGAACTTAAAGCATTGGGTTATCAATTTTTATATTATCCTCAAGGCTTTGTGATAATAGTTACAACGCCAAAGAATATTAGATATGATAAGAATAGAAAATATGTAGAGAAAGACCCAATGGGATTGCGGGATGCTAAATATAATTTCTTAAAAAGAACAATAGAAAGCTATGAAACAAGAACCGCAAAATATAATTGTAGAAAAATACATAGCAAGCGGTTAAAGATGTTTACTAGAGGCGGATATTTCCTTACAGACTTTTTAAATGCGGTTACCGCCCTAGAAGATACAGTTAATCTTGCTATTGATGAATATAAAGGAGGAGCAACCAATGAAAGCATATGAGAAAGAACTATTAAGCTATAATAGTAATATAGGAATAACAAAAGACCAGTATCTTAGTGATGAAAGGTCTTATGAGCAAAGAACAAGAAATGGGCAACAGCAAGCTAAAAGAGATATAGAGAGCGGCTATGATGATGGATTAAACAGATACCGCCTTAGATGTGCCCACACATTCAGAGATACTAATCCTTTTGCCTCATCTTATATGAATGAATACAATAAAGAAAGAGGTTATGGCATAGAGACACCAGATTTAATAAAGAGACATCAAGAGCAAATGTTAAGAAAACATGATGGCTATGATACTTATAAGTATCTTAGAGAAAAAAGAGAAAAGGAATATCAAGAATGGTTGTTAAAAAAGCAAAAGGAAGAAGAAGAAAAGGCAAAACAGTTATGTCAAAAAAATCAGGAAAATTAATTCTTGATTCTAACACCTTTTTACAATACACACCTGCTATTGAGAGCAGACCAAATTATAATTATTATCAGGAGGAACAATATTATGAGAGAAATCAAAATGGAAACAGAAGTTATGGTTTTAAAGGGTTATATTAACTTTTATAATACCCATAAAGAATATACAAAAGAACAGTTATATAAAGATTACTATGGAATGAATTGGGAACAGTTCTACAATAAGAAATCTTTAGATAAATATTTAGTTAAGGAGGCAGCCTAATGAGTGCTTTAAGTAGATGGGCGGAGGAAGTACAAGGCAAGACCGCAGATCAAGCCTATGTATATTACAAACAACAGGATTCAAAAGACAGAAGAACTCAACAAAATATCAATTCAATGGTAGCTAAGGCTTTTAGAAATGTTAATATTCAATTCAAGGCACAACAGAATGATGAAATAGGTAAAGCATTAACAGAAGCGGTAAATAATGAAGTACAGAAAGAATTACAAAAGGCAATCAATACAATAGGCAAATAAAAAAAATGCGGCAATCACCACAATTAAATAAAGTGATTGCCGCATTTTTTCATTCCTAATCCTCTTGCTTTTGTCTTTCTTCAAGAATAGAAATTCTGGTTTCATGGTCTTGTAATCTCTCTTCTTGATTATCAGTTCTATTGGTTAAAACTTTAATGTTTTCTCTTAATTCATCTATTGCATCCTGTAAATGAGTAATTGAGCTATTAAGAGTAATAATAGGTTTTCCAACAGTTATGAATAAGCCCACAAGAGCAATGATAACTGTAACAACTGTCCATTCCATTATAGAAACTCCTTTTTCTTATTTAGTATATATATATATGAAGCGGCGGGCACCGGTATTAGTTCCCAAAGACTAGGTTAAGGTTATCCACAGCAGCACCCACCGCACATCAAAATTAAGAATAGAGCTTGTTTATTTCAGTTAGGTTTCTAAGAGTATCTTCATTAACTGCCTTTTGTGCTTCCTGCATAGACTTATAAATATTGTCAAAGGAAGTTAAAGGACTACCTAACTCAACATAACTTTCTTCTTCTCTTGTTGGATAGTGAACAATCTTAGCTATCCTCTCTACTCTATCTACTCCTTTTATCTCATCTATAACTCTTATTTTATCTCCAACAGCTAAAGAACTGTGTAAAGCTGTAATATTTATTTTGTAAGTTGTCTGTGGTTTACTATATATTTCAATTTTATCCTGAGCCAATTTAAGTAAATCGTCCGCATTCTCCACAGATGCATTAACCCAATAGCCAACTATAATCTCATCAGTGTAGTCATAGTTTTCTACCCACATAGACCCATTAATTAAATTGATTGCCGCCCCATTTTTACCAATAGGAATCAATCTAGTAATCAAGTCATAAGTGTTAGATTGAACTTTACATTGTCTTAGATTAGTTTCATTAAAGAAGAAGGTTTCTTTATATTCTCCTCTTGTATTCCATATATGAATAACTTTATTTTTAGTATCAAAAGCAAAGTCAACATTGTAAAGTTGTTTAAGTGCGGCAATGGCGTCTAATGCAGATTTTCTCTCAATCTTTACTGTATAGACTCCAGAAACCGCCTGTTCAAATTTATATGTCCAATCAGTTTCTGCTAATACTTCATCTAAGCAAGTCTGTAATGAGTAAGAATATCCAGTTAAGGAATCAATATGCTTACCAAGTAGCTTGCCCCAATATGGTTTACAGAATACTTCATAGTAATCATTATCTTCCATATTGACTTCTTTGACTACATAAAGATAATCATTTATTTCTATCTTTTGTTCCTCTTGAACTAATCCAACTTCATAAGGTAATTGAAACTGAGCAACTTTATACCCAGTATTCAATTCCTCTGTAATCTGAAGCTCATTATATTCTGCTATTGTCTTGATAAAATTCATTTGTTTATCATATAACTTTAACATTTTGAGCCTCCTTAAAATTTATTCTTATATTTTATATCTAAATTAGTAACTCCAATAGTTTTTACCTTAATAGAGTTTGCTCCTGTTTTTAATTTTGGTGCGGATGTCATTTTAAAACTATCAATAGGATTGCCATTATAAGCAACACCATCTTTACTAATAGTAATAGTATTAACACCATCTACAGGCTCTGTTATATCAATAGCAAAGTAATCTTTATTGATATAGAACTCTATTGTATCATCAAAAGAAGAACAAGTAAGAGTAACAGTAATGTAAGTAGGGGCAGCCGCATTTTCAACTTCTATTTCTTTCCATATATTAAGTGCGGCGGCTGGTGTTAAGCTCTCTATCTCTGGCTCTTGTGGATAAACAGGCTCATCTGTTTCATACCATACACCATAAACAATTTTATGATTAAAGTCACCAGTTGATAACACTTTAAACTTAGTATAACCCTCATGGGCAACCGCAGTCCCCTTATTTGTTATCTCTGTTTCTATTTGCTCTTGAGATAATCCTTTTATTGGAATTATACAATAACCTAATCCATTTTCTACTGCTATTGATTCCTTATAGAACTCTACTAATGTAAACTCTGGTATTTCAATAGGATTGAATTGAAGATTAGGATACATAACTAATGAATTATCCATATTATTTTCTCCTTTATAATAGTTTCCATTCTTTATTATTACCCATAATGTAGACATCTGATGTATCAATCACTAAGCAAGTACTTCCAGGAGCAACATCAATAGGTAAAGAAGAAACATCTGATGGGGCATCCACTATAAACTCTGATAGGGAGTAATTAGTCTCATCCCCTTGTTTCATTATACTTATCATAATAATTCTCCTTTAATTATTTTATTAGTTTTAACAGAAACTGTTCCGGACAATACTTATAATACCATGGAACAGTTTCTGTTATTCTAAATGATTTGCTATAGATTAAAGACTCTTAACAGCAAAGTTTTGCTGTACTTTAGTTCCGCCTGTTGGTGTAAATGTGATGTACTGACCTGTCTTGCTCTTACCTGTTGTTACAGAGAACTGAATATAAGGTCTGCCCCACTTATCTGTTCCTTGACCACTCTCACTATAATATTTACTATTGTATATTCCCCACTGACCTGAACTATTTGGTAC
>OHFH01000365.1_pt1 | contig 16530 bp, 9 predicted proteins | sample 1567401 | NCBI WGS metagenome assembly OHFH01 (sample SAMEA3879542, study PRJEB24766) | human gut metagenome | biome: human-associated habitat; feature: feces | place: USA | collected 1985/1987
ATACACATAGCTGCCGTTTTCCAGGCCCTCGGTCATGGCGTTCGGGCGCAGGATATCCAGTGCGTTCCAGCCGATCTGCGGCAGCTTGAGCGCGGTCTCGATGCGCTCGATGCGGCCGGGCAGCAGACCCAGACCCCTGCAGGGACGCACCTCGTCCGACTCCTCGAACAGCATCTGCATACCGAGGCAGATGCCGAAGTAGGGAACATCGTTCTCGCGGGCGTACTGTGCGGCCTGTATCATGCCTTCGATGCCGCGGTCGCCGAAGCCGCCGGGGACGATGATGCCGTCCACGTCCGCAAAGGCTTCCCTGCAGGCTGCCTGGTCGGGCAGGTCCTCGCTCTCGACCCACTTGATCTCCACCTGGCTGTCGTTCTCGAAGCCGGCGTGGTAGAGGCTTTCCATGACGGACAGATAGGCGTCATGCAGCTTGACGTACTTGCCCACGAGGGCGATGGTGCAGGTCTTGCTGCGGGTGGCGATCCGGGCCAGCATCTCTTTCCACTCGGTGAGGTCGGCGGGGGGAACATCCAGATGCAGCTGCTTGACCACCACGTCGTCGAGGCCGCCGGTGTGGAGCATCAGCGGACACTGGTAGAGGCTGGGCATGGTCAGGTTCTCGATGACGCACTCCGGCTTGACGTTGCAGAAGGTGCTGATCTTCCGGCGGATGTCGCTGCCCACGCTGCCGTCGGCGCGCAGGATGATGATGTCGGGGCTGACGCCCATGCCCTGCAGCTCCTTGACGGAGTGCTGTGCGGGCTTGGACTTGTACTCATCGGAGCCGGAGATGTAAGGCACCAGCACCACATGGATGAAGCAGCAGTTCTCCTTGCCCTGCTCGAGGCCCACCTGACGAATGGCCTCGAGGAAGGGCTGGCTCTCGATGTCGCCGGTGGTGCCGCCGATCTCGGTAATGACCACATCGGCCTCGGTGGAAGAGGCCAGATTGTAGATATAGCTCTTGATCTCGTTGGTGATGTGGGGGATGATCTGGACGGTCTGGCCGAGGTAAGCGCCCTGACGCTCCTTGTTCAGCACGTTCCAGTAGACCTTGCCGGTGGTGAGGTTCGAATACTTGTTCAGATTCTCGTCGATGAAGCGCTCGTAGTGACCGAGATCCAGATCGGTTTCCGCTCCATCATCCGTTACGAACACTTCACCGTGCTGAATCGGGTTCATGGTTCCCGGATCAATGTTGATATATGGATCGAACTTCTGCATGGTGACTTTGTAGCCACGCGCTTTGAGCAGACGTCCTAAAGATGCAGCAGTGATACCTTTTCCAAGACCAGATACGACACCGCCAGTGACAAAGACGTATTTTACAGGCATAATTTTCCTCCTAAGTTTTTATCTAAACTACCATAGTTTAATATTATACAGCGGACAACGAAAATATTCCACACTTTTTTATAAAAAGTTTAGAAAGGATAGGAAAAGTTCTCGAACAAAATGTTGATTTTGCGTTTCTTATTACATATAATAAGGGTATTGATTACAAGAGATATACAAGTGGAGGGCTTATGGACAATCAGGCACCGAATAATTATAACAACGGAAACTATAACGGTGGCAATAATTATAATAACGGAAACAACGGAAACAATGGTAATAACGGAAACAACGGTGGCAACAACGGAGGAAAGAAAGACAACCATAACGGACAGATGATCCTGGGATTTATCATGGTCACTCTGGTGGCACTCTTTTTCCTGTCATTTTTTGCCAACCGGTTTTCACAGATGAGTTCGAAGGAAACTACATACTCCGAATTCCTAAAACAGCTGGAAAAGAATAATGTCAAAACGGTGGAATTCAGCAATTATGAGATGGATTACACACTGGTGGACGATAAAAAACCATATGAGATAACATATTACACCGGAATTGTCAATGATCCGGATCTGATCACGACACTCAAGAGTGCAAAGACATCAGAGGGGAAAGCAATTGAAATTTCGGCATCCGTGCCGGACAATACTTCGGCATGGCTGGTAAACATTTTAAGCTTTGTTATTCCTCTGGTACTGATCTGGATTCTTTTTGGATTCCTGATGCGCCGGATGGGCGGAGGAGCCATGGGGGTTGGAAAATCAACCGCCAAAGTATATGTGGAGAAAACAACCGGTGTGACATTTAAAGATGTTGCCGGACAGGACGAGGCAAAGGAATCCCTGCAGGAAGTGGTGGATTTTCTGCACAATCCGAAGAAATACAGCGATATCGGGGCAAAGCTCCCGAAGGGGGCACTTCTTGTCGGACCTCCTGGAACCGGTAAGACATTGCTGGCAAAAGCAGTTGCCGGAGAGGCAAAGGTTCCGTTTTTCTCCCTGGCAGGTTCTGATTTTGTGGAGATGTTCGTCGGCGTGGGTGCTTCCCGTGTGCGTGATCTGTTCAAGGAAGCGCAGAAGATGGCACCGTGTATTATTTTTATTGATGAGATCGATGCAATCGGTAAAAGCCGTGACAGCCGGTATGGCGGTGGCAATGATGAGCGTGAACAGACCTTAAACCAGCTGCTTGCGGAGATGGATGGATTTGATGCATCCAAAGGTATTTTAATTCTTGCGGCAACGAACCGTCCGGAAGTTCTGGATAAGGCACTGCTTCGTCCGGGACGTTTTGACCGTCGGATCATTGTTGACAAGCCGGATCTGAAAGGCCGTCTGGAAACTTTAAAAGTACATTCCAAGGATGTACACATGGATGAAACGGTGGATCTGGATGCACTGGCACTGGCTACTGCCGGTCTGGTGGGATCGGATCTTGCCAATATGATTAACGAGGCTGCCATCAATGCGGTAAAGAATGGACGAAAGTTTGTCAATCAGTCCGATCTGTTTGAAGCATTTGAACTTGTGGCTGTCGGTGGAAAAGAGAAAAAAGACCGCGTGATGAGTGATAAAGAACGCAAGATTGTCTCCTACCATGAGGTAGGGCATGCGCTGGTATCTGCTTTGCAGAAAAATACGGAGCCGGTACAGAAAATCACGATCGTACCGCGTACGATGGGGGCACTGGGATATACGCTGCAGACACCGGAAGAGGAAAAATATTTAGAGACCAAGGACGAACTGCTTGCAAAGATTACAACGTTTATGGCAGGACGTGCTGCGGAGGTGCTTGTATTCCATTCCGCAACCAGCGGCGCAGCAAACGATATCGAGAATGCAACGAAGATCGCGCGTGCCATGGTCACCATGTACGGTATGTCAGATACGTTTGGCATGATGTGTCTTGCTACGGTGGAAAACCAGTATCTGGATGGAAGAGCCGGTCTGATCTGCGGAGAAGACACTGCAGGACAGATTGATAAGGAAGTACTTTCCATTATTAATAAAAGCTACGAGGACGCAATGCAGATGCTGACAGAAAATCGTGATATTTTGGATCATATCAGCGATTATCTGTACGAAAAGGAGACGATCACCGGCAAGGAATTTATGAAGATTTTCCGCGAAATGAAAGGACTTCCGCAGGAAGAAGATAAAGAGTCACTTATGCCGGATGACACAGCGGATGAGAAAAAAGAGTCACAGGAACCGCGTGTGTTATCCAAAGAAAATAATGAAGCGAAAGACGACACTTCAATTGCAGAGGACAGCCAGTCCAAAGCTGCGATTGTGAGTGATGATATGTTTGAGGAATAATTCATGTTCGACTTTCAGGAAGAATTGCGTAAACTCCCGGATCAACCGGGAGTTTATATTATGCATGACAAAACAGATGCAATCATATATATAGGAAAAGCAGTCAGTCTGCGCAAAAGGGTACGGCAGTATTTTCAGCCTAGCCATGATGAGGGAATCAAGAAAAAACAGATGGTGGAGCATATTGCACGCTTTGAGTATATTATCACGGACTCCGAACTGGAGGCACTGGTGCTTGAGTGCAATCTGATCAAGGAACATACACCGAAATACAATACCATGCTGCGGGATGATAAGACGTATCCGTATATCCGGGTAACCGTGCAGGAGGATTTTCCCCGGGTTCTTTTTTCCCGGCAGGTGAAAAAAGACAAGTCCCGTTATTTTGGACCGTATACGAGTGCCGGTGCGGTGAAAGATACGATTGAACTGATCAATAAACTTTATAAACTACGCACCTGCAGCCGAAAGCTTCCGCGGGACATCGGGCTGGACCGTGCCTGCCTGAATTATCATATTCATCAGTGCGGTGCACCGTGTCAGGGATATGTGGATAAAGAAACCTATGGAAAACAGGTCAGCAAAGCACTGGAATTTTTAAATGGAAATTATGCGCCGGTGCTGTGTGAATTAAAAGAAAAAATGCAGGAAGCCTCCGAGGAGATGGAGTTTGAGCGGGCGATCGAATACCGTGAGCTGTTAAACAGTGTCAGTCAGATTGCCCAGAAACAGAAAATTACCAATACGGACGGAGAAGACAAAGATATCATTGCACTGGCGAGTGATGACCGGGATGCGGTGGTTCAGGTGTTTTTTATCCGCAGTGGAAAGATTATCGGAAGGGATCATTTTCATGTGCGCGTGGGATCGGAAGAAAGCACGGGAGATATTCTGGTAAATTTTGTGAAACAGTATTATTCCGGCACGCCATTTATTCCGCGGGAGATTATGCTGCAGGAGGCGATCGAAGACATTCCAGTACTGGAGGAATGGCTGACTGCAAAACGTGGGCGGAAAGTGACGATAAGAATTCCGCAAAAAGGACTGAAAGAAAAACTGGTGGAACTGGCTGCAAGAAATGCACAGCTGGTTCTCAGTCAGGATAAAGAAAAGATCAAGAGAGAAGAAGGCCGCACAATCGGCGCGGTAAAAGAGATTGAACAGCTGCTTGGCATGAAAGACTTAAACCGTATGGAGGCTTACGATATTTCCAATATCAACGGATTTGAAACCGTCGGTTCCATGATTGTATATGAAAAGGGGCGGCCCAAGAGGAGCGATTACCGGAAATTTAAACTCCGTACGGTATCAGGACCGGATGATTACGCTTCCATGCATGAGGTTCTGACCCGGCGGTTTACGCACGGCATGCAGGAACAGAAAGAACTGGAAGAAAAAAATATGCCACAGGAAGTCGGAAGTTTTACACGCTTTCCGGATATCATCATGATGGATGGCGGACGCGGCCAGGTAAATATCTGTCTGCAGGTGCTGGAAGAACTGGGACTGGATATTCCGGTCTGCGGTATGGTCAAGGATGACAATCACCGTACAAGGGGACTGTATTTCCACAATGTGGAAATTCCGATTGACCGGCATGGAGAGGGATTTAAACTGATTACCCGGATTCAGGATGAAGCACACCGGTTTGCCATTGAGTATCACCGGTCTTTGCGTTCTAAGACACAGGTACACTCCATTTTAGATGACATTGAGGGAATCGGACCGGCCAGAAGAAAGGCACTGATGCGCAGATTCCAGTCTATGGAAAATATGAAAAACGCATCTGTGGAGGAACTGGCAGAAACCGACAGCATGAATCTGGCGGCTGCACAGAATGTATATGATACCCTGCATTCCGGACCGGCTTAGCAACTTGTGATATGGAAAGATTCATGGTACAATCTGTTTATAAAAAGGCAGTCCGGCACAGGTACTGCTTAATATGAGCCACAGGGGGAAATGAATATGTCAAATGGAAGTGTTAGTGTTGCAAAAGTTGCGCAGGTTTTAAATCTGAAAAATTTTACGCCGGATATCAATCTGAAAAAATGTAAGATTATTTCCAGCGATGTAAATCGTCCGGCATTACAGCTGACCGGATATTTTGAACATTTCGAAGAATCAAGAATACAGATGATTGGAAATGTAGAATATACGTTTATCCAGCAGATGAGTGATGCGGAAAAGAAAACCCGTTATGATGCGTTTCTGAAGTTTGATATCCCATGTGTGATTTTCTGCCGCAGTCTGCAGCCAGATGAAATTTTCTTAGAAGAGGCAATAAAAAATGAAGTGCCGGTTCTTGGTACGGATCGTCCGACTTCTGAATTCATGGCAGAGCTGATCTATACACTGGGTGAAGAACTGGCACCCTGTATTACCGTTCACGGGGTTCTGGTCGATGTATATGGCGAGGGTCTCATGATTACAGGAGACAGTGGAATCGGAAAAAGCGAGGCGGCTCTGGAATTGATCCGCCGCGGACATCGTCTGGTTACGGATGATGTAGTGGAAATCCGCAAGATCAATGAACATACACTGATCGGAACTTCTCCGGAAGTGACCCGGCATTTTATTGAACTGCGGGGCATTGGCATCATAGATGTAAAGACTCTGTATGGTGTAGAGTGCGTCAAGGAAAAGCAGCAGATCGATCTGGTGATCAAACTGGAAGACTGGAAGAAAGATGCGGATTATGACCGTCTGGGACTGGAAGAAGAATATATCGAATATCTGGGCAACAAGGTAGTATGTCATTCCCTTCCAATCCGTCCGGGGCGGAATCTGGCGGTTATTTGTGAGACTGCGGCTGTCAACCACAGACAGAAGAAGATGGGCTACAATGCGGCACAGGAACTGTATCGCAGAGTTCAGGCAAATATGACAAAAAGTGACGATGAAGAATAGACGAGAGTAAATGAGGAGATGTAAGAAATCATGGAAAAGAAAAATGCGTGGGAGAAATACCCGGAAGGAACCAAAAGACAGGATGTATTTACATTTGCGGAAGAATACCGTAAGTTTATATCTTCCTGCAAGACTGAGCGCGAGTGTGCAGCGGAATTCTACCGGCAGGCAAAGGAAGCTGGATTTGCAGATCTGAGTGAAAAGATTGCGCAGAATACAAAATTAAAAGCAGGAGACCGCATTGTTGCCAATAATATGGGAAAAGGTCTCGCTCTGTTTGTGATCGGTGAAAAAGACATCGAGGAAGGAATGAACATTCTCGGCGCACATATTGATTCCCCACGTATGGATTTAAAACAGGTACCGTTATATGAAGATACGGAGATGGCACTGTTAGATACGCATTATTATGGAGGTGTGAAGAAATACCAGTGGGTGACACTTCCACTTGCACTGCACGGTGTAATCTGTAAAAAAGACGGTACAACGGTTACGGTCAATATCGGAGAAAAACCGGAAGATCCTGTTTTTGGCGTGAGTGATCTGCTGATTCATTTAGCGGGAGAACAGATGGAGAAAAAGGCATCCAAGGTGATCGAAGGAGAAAACCTTGATCTGCTTGTCGGAAGTATTCCGGCAGCAAGTGATGATGAAAAAGAGAAAAAAGAGATGAAAGACCGCGTAAAGGCAAATATTTTAAATATTCTGTCCAAAGAGTACGGTGTGGACGAGGAAGATTTTCTGTCTGCGGAGATTGAAGTTGTTCCGGCAGGGGCTGCCAGAGATTACGGCTTTGACCGCAGCATGATCATGGGATACGGACATGACGACAGAGTGTGTGCTTATCCGTCTTTTGCGGCAATGCTTGAGATTGAAAAGCCACAGCATACCAGCGTATGTCTTCTGGTAGACAAAGAGGAGATCGGAAGTGTCGGTGCATCCGGCATGCAGTCCCATTTCTTTGAGGACAGTGTGGCAGAGATCATCAATCTGCTTGGGGAATACAGCGAATTGAAAGTGCGCAGAGCGCTGCATAATTCCAGAGTGCTTTCTTCCGATGTATCTGCGGCATTTGATCCGAATTATCCGTCTGTGATGGAAAAACGTAACTGTGCTTACTTTGGGAAGGGACTTGTCCTGAACAAATATACAGGAGCCAGAGGAAAATCAGGTTCCAATGATGCAAATGCAGAGTATATTGCAAGACTGCGCAGAATTTTTGATGATAATGATGTATCGTTCCAGACATCAGAACTTGGAAAAGTAGATCAGGGCGGCGGCGGAACCATCGCATATATTCTTGCAAATTATGGCATGAATGTTATTGACAGCGGAGTTGCCGTACTGAATATGCATGCACCATGGGAAATCATCAGCAAAGTGGATCTGTATGAGGCATTGCACGGCTATGTGGCTTTCCTGAAGGAGGCATAATGGATCAGTGGCTTGAAGAAATCAGGGCGGCATTGCCTGAGCTGGTCGTATATCAGCAGGAACCGATGAAAAAACACACGACATTTCGCGTGGGAGGTCCTGCGGATCTTTACGTGTGTCCAAAGAAACAGGAACTTCCGGTAATTCTTGGCCTGGCTAAAAAGAAAGGGCATGCAGTGACAGTGATCGGAAACGGAAGTAATCTTCTGGTTGGAGACAAAGGAATCCGTGGACTTGTTATTGAAGTCGGGGCACAGATGAATGCGGTGGAAGTGCAGGGAAATATCCTGCGTGCGCAGGCAGGTGCCCTGCTTTCCCAGGTGGCTGCAAAAGCGGCAGCTGCCGGTCTGGGCGGCATGGAATTTGCTGCCGGAATTCCGGGAAGCATAGGCGGTGCAGTGACCATGAATGCGGGTGCCTATGGCGGAGAAATGAAAGATGTCATCCGGCAGGTGACAGTGCTTACCCCGGAGTGTGAGCAAAAGGTACTCTCACGGGAGGAACTGGATCTGTCCTACAGGCACAGCTGTATTCCCAAGAATCATTTTCTGGTACTGGAGGCAGAGTTGTCCCTGACGCCGGCACCGGAGCAGGAGATCCGTGCAAAGATGGCAGAACTCAGGGAAAAACGTGTGGAGAAGCAGCCGCTGGAGTATCCAAGTGCAGGCAGTACGTTTAAGCGTCCGGAAGGCTATTTTGCAGGAAAACTGATTATGGATGCCGGGCTGAGAGGCTATGCCGTTGGGGATGCCCAGGTTTCCGAAAAACACTGCGGATTTGTGATAAACAGAGGAAATGCCACCGCAGCAGAGATTTTGCAGCTGATGAAAGATGTACAGGAACGTGTGAAAAAACAGTATGGTGTGACACTTGAACCGGAAGTGAAAATGATAGGAGAGTTCTAGATGAGATTTGTAATTGTGACGGGCATGTCAGGAGCCGGAAAAAGTACAGCAATGAAAATGATGGAAGATATGGGATTCTTTTGTATCGATAATCTTCCGATTCCGCTTCTGGATAAACTTGTGGATTTTGCAACAAATTTTGATACGCAGATGAAAAATGTGGCGATCGGAATTGATGCGCGGAGCGGTGAAAATCTGGATAAAGTGCAGGATATGCTGGAAATTTTAAAAAGTAAGGATGTCCAGTATGAAGTGCTGTTTCTGGATGCAGAGGATGCGGTTCTTGTAAAACGCTATAAAGAGACCCGAAGAAGCCATCCGCTGGCACAGGGAGAGCGTGTGGATAAGGGAATCATGCGGGAACGTCAGAAAATGGAATTTCTGAAAAAAGAAGCGGATTATATTATCGACACCAGCCGTCTGCTTACGAGAGAATTAAAAACAGAACTGGAAAAGATCTTTGTACAGGATGAAGAATTTAACAGCATGTATGTTACGATCCTTTCTTTTGGATTCAAGTATGGAATTCCGGCAGATTCTGATATCGTCATGGATGTGCGGTTTCTGCCAAATCCGTATTATGTGGAAGAACTTCGTCCGAAGACAGGAAATGATGTGGAAATCCAGCAGTATGTCATGAAATATGATGAGGCAAAGATCTTTTTAAACAAGCTGGAAGATATGGTGACATTTCTGATTCCACACTATATTTCCGAGGGCAAGAATCAGCTGGTAATTTCCATCGGATGCACCGGAGGAAAACATCGTTCCGTCACACTTGCCAATGAATTGTACAAGCGTCTGAGTCAGACAAAAAACCGGGAATACGGATTGAAAATTGAACATCGCGATATCGGGAAAGATGCACTGAGAGGAAAATAGGATGTCGTTTTCGAGTGAAGTAAAAGAGGAACTGGCAAAACAGTTCGGACGGAGCAGACATTGCCAGATCGCAGAACTGGCAGGAATACTGGAACTGGAAGGCATGCTGGATGAAGAGGGAAAGCTTGTAGTTTCCAACGAAAATTCTTTGCTGCAGACAAAATATGGTCTGCTGTTGCAAAAAATATTTGGAGAGAAACAGGAGGTTTTACAGATCATGCAGACACTGCACTGGGATCAGGAACCGTACCGGTCCCGGAAAATAAATCACCGGAGAGCGGATGGGATGCTGGTGCAGCAGACATGCTGTAAGAGAGCATTTATCCGTGGAGCATTTATGGCAGCGGGATCGATCAGTGATCCGAATAAATCCTATCATTTTGAAATTGTCTGCCATACGCTTGAACAGGCACAGCAGCTGAAAGAACTGATGGAATTTTTTGAGACGGAGCCTAAGATTGTAGAACGCAAAGAGCGTATGGTGGTTTACCTGAAAGAAGGTTCACAGATTGTGGATCTGCTGAATGTCATGGAAGCTTATGTATCTTTGATGAATCTGGAAAATGTAAGAATTTTAAAGGAGATGCGCAATTCTGTGAACCGCAAGGTAAACTGTGAGACTGCAAATATCAACAAAACGGTGAATGCAGCAGTGAAACAAATGGAAGATATCAAGAGGATCCGGGATACCATAGGGTTTGACAACATTCCAGAACCGCTGGCGGAGATTGCACAGGCACGTCTGGATTATCCCGAGGCAACTTTAAAGGAACTGGGAACTTATCTTGATCCACCGGTCGGAAAATCTGGTGTGAATCACAGATTACGGAAACTTGCCGCAATTGCAGAAAATCTTATATAAAGGGGAACTACGTATGAGCCAGAAGCTATTATTTATTTTTAATCCGCATGCAGGAAAAGGACAGATTAAAAATCATCTTGTAGATATTGTGGACATGATGGTGAAGGCAGGATTTGACGTGACAATTTATACCACACAGGCACAGGCAGATGCGACGCGAAAGGTGGTGGAAGAGGGTGCGGGATATGACCGTATTGTCTGCAGTGGGGGTGACGGAACACTTGATGAAGTGATGACCGGGCTGATGCAGGCGAAGCTGCATATTCCGATTGGATATATTCCGGCCGGAAGTACAAACGACTTTGCCAATTCTCTCGGAATCCCGAAGGAGATGCTAAAGGCAGCGGAACGTGCGGTTGGACAAAACAGATTTCCATGTGATATCGGAGATTTCAATTCGGATACCTTTGTCTATATAGCAGCTTTTGGTCTGTTTACAGAGGTTTCCTATAAGACATCCCAGCAGCTGAAAAATATTTTCGGGCACGTGGCATATATTATGGAGGGTGTCAAACAGCTTCGGGACATTCCATCGTTCCGTATGCAGGTGGAATATGACGGAAAAGTGTTTCAGGATGAATTTATATACGGAATGGTTACCAATTCCGTTTCTGTCGGGGGCTTTAAGGGAATGACCGGAAATGATGTAAAACTTGATGACGGTCTGTTTGAAGTGACTTTGATCCGCAATCCGAAGAATCCGATTGAGCTGAATGAAATCCTTGCCTGCCTGACAAATATGATTGATGATTCGGATCTGATTTATTCGTTTAAAACCGATGCCGTACACATTACGGCGAAGGAAGAAGTACCGTGGACACTCGACGGTGAATTCGGCGGAGCACACCGGGAAGTAGTCATCCGAAATTTGAAGCAGAGAGTTGAAATATTTTGTTAAAAAATTAACTTTATTTTTGGGGAAAAGTGTACTATAATCTAGGTAACTTATGATTAGGAGGAAATACAAATGTTAGTATCTGCAACAGAAATGCTCAAAAAAGCAAAAGCAGGCCACTATGCAGTTGGTCAGTTCAATATCAATAACCTGGAGTGGACAAAGTCCATTCTTCTTACCGCACAGGAATTAAAGAGTCCTGTAATCCTTGGTGTATCTGAGGGTGCTGGTAAGTACATGACAGGTTTCAAGACCGTAGCAGCTATGGTTAAGGCTATGGATGAGGAACTTGGAATCACAGTTCCTGTAGCACTTCATCTGGATCATGGAACATACGAAGGATGCTACAAGTGTATTAAAGCAGGATTCACATCCATCATGTTCGACGGATCTCATTATCCATTTGAGGAGAACCTTGCAAAGTCTACAGAATTAGTAAATGTAGCACACAACTTAGGACTTTCTATCGAGTGTGAAGTTGGTTCCATCGGTGGAGAAGAAGACGGTGTTGTTGGTATGGGTGAGTGCGCAGATCCGGACGAGTGCAAGACAATCGCTGATCTTGGTGTTGATATGCTTGCTGCCGGTATCGGTAACATTCATGGAAAATATCCTGCAAACTGGAAGGGATTAAGCTTCGAGACTCTCGATGCAATCCAGGCTAAGACCGGTGTTATGCCATTGGTTCTTCACGGGGGTACAGGTATCCCGGCTGATATGATCAAGAAAGCAATCTCTCTTGGTGTATCTAAGATCAATGTTAATACAGAGTGCCAGTTATCTTTCGCAGATGCTACACGTAAATACATTGAGGCTGGTAAGGACTTAGAGGGCAAGGGATTTGATCCTCGTAAGCTTCTTGCTCCTGGTGCAGATGCAATCAAAGCTACTGTTAAGGAAAAGATGGAACTGTTCGGTTCTGTTGGAAAAGCTGAATAATAACAGGAATCAAAAAAGGAAGTGCCGTTTGACACTTCCTTTTTTCGTGAAGAAATAAACAAAAAAGAAGTAGAATTTGAGAGAAAAACGTCAAATTGTATAAAATGTAAAAAACTTCAAAAAAGAGGTTGCATTTTGTGTTGGAAAGAGGTATCTTAGTTTTAGGTTAAACATGAGTTAAGAACGAGGGCGTTCCAATATAGCTATTGGAATGCCCTTTTTTAGTAAAATGACTTATGTTTGGTAAATAAGCGTACAATCAGGGGATTTGATTGTGAAAAGAAAGGATGTTGTAAAAAATGAGTGATTATTTTAACGTTGCAGACATTTTTGGCGAGAACGTATTCAATGACACGGTCATGCAGGAACGTCTTCCAAAAAAAGTTTACAAGAAACTCCATGAAGTCATGGATGAGGGAAAAGAACTTGATCTTGAGACCGCAGACGTCATCGCACATGAGATGAAGGAGTGGGCTATCGAGAAAGGTGCTACCCATTATACCCACTGGTTCCAGCCTCTGACCGGTGTGACTGCAGAGAAACACGATTCCTTTATTACTGCGCCAATGCCAAATGGCAAGGTTCTGATGAGCTTTTCCGGTAAAGAATTGATCAAGGGCGAGCCGGATGCATCTTCCTTCCCGTCAGGAGGACTTCGTGCGACCTTTGAGGCAAGAGGATATACAGCATGGGATTGTACATCACCTGCTTTCGTTCGTCAGGACGCAGCAGGAGCCACTCTTTGTATTCCAACTGCTTTCTGTTCTTACACAGGAGAGGCACTGGATCAGAAGACACCACTTCTTCGTTCCATGGAAGCAATCGATACACAGTCTATCCGTCTGTTAAGACTGTTTGGAAATACGACATCAAAGAAAGTTACCCCTTCCGTTGGACCGGAGCAGGAGTACTTCATTGTAGATCGTCAGAAGTATTTACAGCGTAAGGATCTGATCTTTACCGGACGTACTCTTTTCGGGGCAATGCCTCCAAAGGGACAGGAGATGGACGATCACTATTTCGGAGCAATCCGCGAGAGAATTGCAGCCTACATGAAGGATGTCAACAAAGAACTCTGGAAACTTGGCGTAGCTGCAAAGACACAGCATAACGAAGTAGCTCCGGCACAGCATGAGCTGGCACCAATTTATGCAGAGTGTAACGTAGCAGTTGATCACAACCAGATTATTATGGAAACCTTAAAGAAGGTTGCCGGACGTCACGGTTTACAGTGTCTGCTTCATGAGAAACCATTCGCAGGTGTCAACGGTTCCGGAAAGCATGACAACTGGTCCATTACAACAGATGATGGAATCAATCTGCTTGAGCCTGGTAAGACACCACATGAGAATGTACAGTTCTTACTGGTACTTACCTGTATTTTAAAGGCAGTTGATGAGCATGCAGCACTTCTTCGTGCAGCGGCAGCTGATGTGGGAAACGATCACAGATTAGGAGCAAACGAGGCACCGCCAGCGATCCTGTCCATTTACCTTGGAGATCAGCTTGGAGACGTATTAAATCAGCTGATCAGCACAGGTACAGCAACACACAGTCTGGAAGGTGAAAAACTTGAAACCGGTGTTAAGACCATTCCGGATTTCATGAAGGATGCGACTGATCGTAACCGTACATCACCGTTTGCTTTTACCGGAAACAAATTTGAGTTCCGTATGGTTGGTTCCCAGGATTCTGTTGCACAGGCAAATATCGTGTTAAATACCATCGTTGCGGAGGCATTTTCAGATGCCTGTGACGTTCTTGAAAAAGCAGACGATTTCGAGCTTGCAGCACATGATCTGATCAAGAAATATGCCATCGAACATCAGAGAATCGTATTCAACGGAAACGGATACTCTGAGGAATGGGTTGCAGAGGCCCAGAAGCGTGGACTTCCAAATATCAAGTCCATGGTAGATGCAATTCCTGCATATACAGCTCCGGAATCTGTAGCTGCATTTGAAAAATTTGGAGTATTTACCAAGTCTGAGCTTGAATCCCGTGTAGAGATCGAGTACGAGACATATGCAAAGACCATCAATATCGAAGCAAAAGCCATGATTGACATCGCTGGAAAGCAGATTATTCCGGCTGTTATCAAGTACACAACAGAACTTGGACAGTCAATTGCAACTGTAAAGAGTGCATGTGCATCTGCAGATGTCAGCGCACAGACAGATATTTTGACAGAGACATCCTCCCTGCTTGCTGAGACACAGAAAGCACTCAAGAGTCTGGAAACTGTTACTGCAAAGGGAACAGAAATGGGTGAAGGTAAGGAACAGGCTGTATATTACAGGGATGAGGTGAAATCTGCTATGGATGCACTCCGTGCACCGGTAGATAAGCTGGAGATGATCGTTGACAAGGATTTATGGCCAATGCCATCTTATGGAGATCTGATCTTTGAAGTTTAATCCAAAGATTTAAGGAACATTTTTTACAAACATCTTACAAAATAAAAAAGAGACATTTTTTCAGAACCACGAAGCTGTGGAATTTGGGGAAGTGTCTCTTTTTCTATATAGGGAGGAGATTGTTATGGATAAACAACAAATTGTAAGTTTTATCAATGAAAATATGTTTGGCATCTGGTTTCTGATCGGTGCCGCACTGGTATTCTGGATGCAGGCAGGCTTTGCCATGGTAGAAACCGGTTTTACCAGAGCAAAGAATGCAGGCAACATTTTGATGAAGAACCTGATGGACTTCTGTATTGGTACCGTAATGTTCATCCTGATCGGTTTTTCATTATTGCTGGGAGAAGATGTTCTTGGTTTTATCGGAAAACCGGGATTTGATATCTTTACCAGTTATGCAAATTTTGATTTTTCGAATTTTGTGTTTAACTTAGTATTCTGTGCAACTACAGCAACGATTGTATCAGGTGCTATGGCAGAGCGTACAAAATTCTTATCCTACTGTATTTATTCAGCAGTAATTTCGGCATTGATTTATCCGATTGAAGCACACTGGATCTGGGGCGGCGGCTGGTTATCACAGCTTGGATTCCACGATTTTGCAGGTTCCTGTGCCATTCATATGGTTGGTGGTATTTCAGCACTCATCGGTGCAGCAATGCTTGGACCACGTATTGGAAAGTTCTCAAAAGATAAGTCTGGGAAGATTACAAAAGTCAACGCATTCCCAGGACACAATCTTCCACTTGGATGCCTTGGATGTTTTATTCTCTGGTTTGGCTGGTATGGATTTAATGGCGCTGCATGTACTTCCGGTTCACAGCTTGCCAGCGTATTTCTTACAACGACCGTAGCTCCGGCAGTTGCAACAGTTGTATGTATGATCTTTACATGGCTTAAATATGGTAAACCTGATGTATCAATGTGCCTGAATGCATCACTTGCAGGACTTGTAGCAATTACCGCTCCTTGTGATGTGACCGATTGTTTCGGTGCAATCTGTATTGGTTTTGTTTCCGGTTTACTGGTTTGCTTTGGTGTATGGCTTTTGGATTATAAGCTTCATGTGGACGATCCGGTTGGTGCGGTAGCTGTACATATGATGAATGGTATCTGGGGTACCATCGCCGTTGGTTTATTTGCTACGAAATCTGCTCCGGGAAATGACTCGGTTGTTGGTCTCTTCTATGGTGGCGGATTGAAGCAGCTTGGTATTCAGTTATTAGGTTTTGTTACGGTAGCTGCATGGACCGCAGTTACAATTACGATTGCATTTGTTGTAATTAAGAAGACTATTGGACTCCGTGTGAGCGAGGAAGAAGAAATTGTCGGTCTTGATTCCATGGAGCATGGACTTGCATCTGCTTACTCAGGATTCTCCATCATGGATGTTTCCAACACAATGACCATGGATGTCAATGAAAATACAGATCTGGGTACACCGGAATATGCACAGGCTTCTACGGCAAAGAGAGATGCAGCAGTCAAGGTGGTTTCCACCGTGCCAAAGGATGCAACCGGCATGTACAAAGTGGTTATTATTGCAAAGCTTTCCCGATATGATCATTTGAAGAAAGCAATGAACGATCTGGGTGTTACGGGAATGACCTGTACACAGGTTATGGGTTGT
>OHFH01000381.1_pt1 | contig 16171 bp, 13 predicted proteins | sample 1567401 | NCBI WGS metagenome assembly OHFH01 (sample SAMEA3879542, study PRJEB24766) | human gut metagenome | biome: human-associated habitat; feature: feces | place: USA | collected 1985/1987
AATAAAACTACCCAAAAGCACTACATAGGTATGACTACTAATATTGACCAACGATTATATAAACATTTTCATACATTAGCAAAAGGTCATCATGTTAATAAAAAACTGCAAGAAGATTATAATTTATATGGCCGGGCAGATTTTTATTATACTATTCAGCAATATGAAGTAGAATCTCGTTTTGAATTGGGACAAATAGAGATAAAAGAAATCAATCAATACGATTCGGTGAAAAATGGATATAATATTGATACTGGCGGTCAATTAGGTTCCCAATCTAATATCAATTTTTTGACAGAAGACCAAATTATGATGCTTTTTGCACAACAATATGATAATGGCAATCATAATTTATTGATACTGGCTAAAGTATGTGGTAGTCATTCTGATTCTATTCAAAAATTATTTTCTGGATTGACTTTTCTCCCTTTGAGAGATAAATTTGAAAACTTACCAGAAGAAGAAAAACAATGGTGGGTACAACAATCAAGAGAATATTTTCAAATAGACTTACAATTTTTTTCTAATGCTTGGCTGACTAAAAGAGATTGTTGCGGCTTATTAGCCATGAACGAATTTTCTAGTTATTATGGTACAGAAATTTGTTCCTGTGTGGGATTAGGCAGTGAATCACCATTTCGGAATCTTTTAGCCGGCAATACTTATAAAGATTATAAAACATACTATGATTCTTTATCATTAGAGGCAAGAAAACAATATTACATTGAGATGAATCAGCAATTTGATTTTGAATTGTTTCATCAAACTTATACAAAAAGTAAAAAAAATGGAGTATGTCATTTTACTAAGAATCAAGTGTTTTATATCTTAGACCAAGTATTGAATAAGAAAAGAACTAGAGTAAGTGTTGGTAAAGAATTAGGCGAAGACCCTCGATTGATAGGGCATGTTTGCGCGGGTAGAAGATATAAAGATTATTACAAAGAATTTATAGAAAATGCGTATGCCACGAATAAGCAGTAATGTTTATTTAGAAAACGGAGAAAAAATCTGGAACGCTAAGTCATTTTATGATATGCTAATCAGAGCGGAAGTAATAGTGTAAAAACTATTACACGCGCAACGACTAGAAGGTGAACCTTTTGATAAAAAGAATATAATCCTTCCACGAGTCTCCGTCTCCACTTTTTGTGGATGAAAAGATAGTCTAAACTGGGCGAAAGCCGATGAAAATAGGGGAAACCCTCAGAGTTATAGATAAAAAGCTATAAGATAATAACAAAAATGATACGTAGAACGGGGGGCGTTTTGGAAGAAGCGGCGCTTCTTGATGGCACAGAAGTTAATGAACGTGTACTTCCCACTCTTAACGTGTCGCGCAGAGATATTCTCGGTCGCATTACACCAGGTGAGAATACACAATCCCAAACATGGATTACCTCCGCCGGCCCGAAAGCCTGCTATGCCTATGAAAAACTAATTGACTTTACTGTAATGTCAGTTCTTTCTCCTAACACAGCGTATATTGCTGGCGGCGATTATCGAGTTCCCGCGGCGGCTGGATTACTAGACGGTGGCTATATTGAAGACTTAAAACTATCTTCAAGTTATAATGCTGATTCTTTTGGTAGAGAATACTTATCAATATGGAGTGGGTCAAGCTCTGATAGCTGGATAAATAGCGACAAACTTCAAAAATATCGTACCATTTTGCGTGCCGAACGTCAAGCCAGTGCCCGTAGTGTTGCTGGCGGCGCATGGTACATGTGCGCGGTTGACGTTGGCAGATTTAGTTGTAATACTGTTATTACAATAGTAAAGAATGTGCCAAAAGAAACTTATTTCCAAAAACGCTTGGTAAATGTTGTTGTTATCAATGGAGATAAATTTATTGACCAGGCCATAAAAATCAAAAAACTGCATAAAGCTTTTCATTTCCGTGAGATTTGTATAGACACAAACGGTATTGGTTCTGGCTTGACTGATTATATGATGGATACTCAAATAGATCCTGAAACTGGCGAAATGTTAGAACCACTAGGTATAATCAACGATGAAAACTACCCCAATCAAGATCCAAGCTGGGAACGAGTAGTATACGCGCTAAAAGCCAATGCAACTCTTAATACACAAATTCATAGTAATTTCTATACTCAAGTTACTGGCGGCCACGTAAGATTCCTCGCCCATGAACGTGACGCGCGCGGTAAGCTAATGGAGACTGTGAAAGGTCAACGCATGACGCCACAGAAACGTGTTGAGTTCTTACTTCCATATGAAATGACTAGTCGTCTATTTGATGAAATTAGCAATCTAAAAATCAAAAACACGGTCTCGAATTTAGAAGTAGAACGTATTAGTTCTCGTATACTAAAAGACCGTTTCTCAAGCTTTGAATATAATCTATGGCGCATAAAAGAATATGAAGATAAATACTATCGTCAGCGCCGCCGTAATAGAGATATGAGCAAGTATTTATTCTTTACTAAGGGGAGGTAATGTTAATGACAGAGGAAGAACGGCAAGCTGCACAAAAGTTTGCCAATTTTAAATCTCAAATAGATAGTATGAGTAATAAACGTGTAGGTACTAGAGATAATGCTTACACAGTTTATCCTACTTCTTCCGATCCTGTAAGTTGTCACTATTACAATATGAAGGAAGTTATTTCTACTCTTACTTATGGTTCACCAGAAGACTTACGCGAACTAAGTAAATTTTATTATCGTTATAGTGGCATTTACAAACGGACATTGCTATACTATGCTAATCTTTTGCTTTTTGATTTTGTAGTAGTACCGCGTCGTATAGGGAAGATTGCGAAGAATAAAATTCAAACTCGTTATGATAATATACTAAAGTTTATGGATAAGTTAGACTTATCAAAAGCTTTCCATGAAATTACGCTTAAAGTGTTGGAGAATGGTGTATATTATGGTTTCTTCCGTCAGTATGATGATGGATGCGTATTCCAACAACTGCCTTCTGAATATTGCCGAAGCCGCTACAAAAACTCACAAGGTATTGATTTATTAGAGTTTAATCTTTGCTATTTTGATTCTATTAAAGACCAAAGTCGTCGCGAAAACATGCTAACACTTTTCCCGCCAGAAGTAGTAAGACAATACAATCGCTATCATAATAAGCACGCGACTAATATTACGATAGACAGCTGGTATTTAGTACCCGATACTTTAGGTGTTGTATTTTATTTTGGCGACTTCATCCCACTATTTGCTACTGCTATTCCGCAAGTTCTTCGTTTAGATGAAAGTAATATTCGTGAAGCAAAGCGTGACCAGCAGGAACTCCGTAAGATTCTAATCAATAAAATGCCTATTGATAGCAAAACCAATGAACCGGTTTTCTCTATTGAAGAAACTGCTGTAATCCACGAAGGCATGGTTAATATGTTATCAGGCAATGATGAATTAGATGTTATTACAGGTTTTGGTGATATGAAGTTAGAAGATACTCAATCTTCTTCTTCTCAAGCTCAAACTAATAAGACTGAAAAATTTGAAGAAAATCTATATGCTAGTTTAGGTATTTCAGCACAGCTATTTAATGCTCAAGGCAATACTGCTTTAACTTATTCAGTAGATAAGGATACTAGCATGATGTATGGCTTCTGTGAGAAGTACACTAATTGGTTACGTTTCCTTCTCAATGATAAATTTGGTGACGCGAAAATCCAAATTAGTGTTACTCTTTTGCCTACTACTGTTCATAATCGCGCGGATATGATGGATTTATACTTAAAGGGCGCGCAGTATGGTTATTCTAAAATCTTTACTGCTGTTGCGCAAGGAATCAAGCAATCTGAAATTAGTGACATTATTTACCTCGAAAATGATCTACTTGACTTGGATACAAAAATGGTTCCATTACAATCTTCTCATACTTTAGGAAATTCTGAAAATTCCGCGGAAAAAGGTAAAATAAATACCAATAATAAAGACAGTAATAATGAACCAGGGCGCCCCGAACTGCGGGACAGCAAAAAAAGTGATAAAACGATTTCTAATAGAGACGCAATGTAATATAAGGGGGTAGGCCCGATGGCTAATCAAATTCCAGTTAGTTTTGATATTCAAATAACAGATAAACTGGTTCCATATGAGCTAAACCCAAATATGAGCAAAACGCGCGTTAGCGTATTTCGTAAGTATGGTAATGCAAATGGTAGTTACTTTACAGATGAAGTAGCCAATAAAATGGTAGAGGAATTACCCGGTTCTCCTATCATTGGCCGCTTCGTAGCAGAAGATAAAGATTTCAGCAGCCATCTTACAATCAACGATACTCGCGCGTATGGCTTTGTGCCGCCAGAAAATGCTCATTTTGCTTGGGAAAAGCGAACAGAAGCTGATGGTAAGGAATATGAATATGCTTGCTTCGATGCTGTTCTTTGGACAAGTCGCTATGATGAAGCCAAGATTATTCCTTCCAAAGGTCAATCAATGGAACTAAATCCTCGCACTATTACAGGTGATTGGCGCGAAGTTGATGGAGAGACATACTATGTTTATAATAGTTGCTCTGTCTATGGCCTTTGCGTGCTAGGGGATAATGTGCGGCCTTGTTTCGATGAAGCTTGCTTCTATGAAGCACAGGATGGTAAAAATAATATCGAAACGATACTTTCTCATATGAAAGAAGAAATTCAAAATAATTTTTCTCAGCTAGTTGCTGAGAATAAAGGAGGTATAGAAGAAATGGGATACAAAGTAAACTTACCTCAAGATAATAAGATTCAAGCTCTTTTCGATGCTGTGAATAAGAACGTAGACGAGAATGGCGAGCGTATTGTTGATTATGCACTAATCAATGTTACCGATGACCATGTTGAGTTTGGCAGCATTGTTGGTGGCAGTTATAAGAGCGTGAACTATTCTCTTGATGAAAATGCCGTTGTACTTGGCAAAGAGGCAGAAATGAACGTCGTTCTTTTCAATGAAGAAGACAAGGAAGCTTTTGATGCTTTCGCCGCGATTGGTGGAGAGAATCATTCTGTTGTAAGTGCTTTGGCAAAGTATAATGAAATATCTGCGGCTAATGAGCAGCTAACTGCTGACCTTGCCGCGGCTAATACTAAGATTGATGAGTTCACTAATAGCGATTATCCTTCTCAGATTCAAGCACTAAATGATAAGATTGCTGCTTATGAAGTTCGTATTGCAGAATACGAAGCTAAGGAAAATGAAGCTATCGCGGCTCAAAAGGAATCTGTTATTGATGAGTATTCTGAGCTTGTCGATGCTGATGTACTTGAAGAAGTAAAAGAAAATAAAGACGCTTTCTCTTTGGAGCAGATTGAGAGTAAGCTTGCTATCAACTTCGCTCGTAAGAACAAGCCGTCTCATGGTAGGGTTCCCTCTTTGGAAGAGGACGAAAGCAACCCAACTCTCAGAATTTTGAATGAGTATAAGAAAAAGAAGGGGGAATAACTAATGGCTATTCAGCGTTTTAAGACTGAAAAGTATGCTACTATTGAGCTAAACCATGTCAGCTGGCCTGAGACAGCTCGCGTTTTTGCGCAGCTTCCACTAAGTGCTGACTTTACCGATGACAAGCCTTGTGAGAATGGTATGTGGCTTGTTTATGATGATGTAAAGGGTGTTGCACGTCCAGCAGAAGCCGCGACCGAGCATGTTGGTGTTATGTATCTAAACGAAAAGGAATATAATCCTTATGTTAGCGGTATGAATCAGTGGGCACTAAAGCCAAATACTTGGTATCCTCGTATTGGTATGCCAGAGGTTCAAGACCGTTATACCACCAACTGCTTCTGCTATGACACTACTGATTTTGCTGATGATGAGACTGTTATTACCGCTCTAAAGGCGATTGGTACTACTCCTCTATATCTAGTAATTGAGCCAGGCCAGGCTGCGCCAAAGCTTGCTAAGGCTGCTGCTGGTACTACTGTTGCCAAGGTAATTAAGTTCTATACAATGCCAAATGGCGAACCAGGCATCAAAGTTTCCTTTGCTGCTTGCTAATTTGTGGGAGGTGTAATTATGAATAAGGTTCTATATGATCTAGCTGATTGCGCTATTCATAATCGCGTTCCTGCGAATTTTGAAGGCACAGTTGAAGATGTTGAAGGCGCTCTTCGCGAAGAGTTCCGTAAGCTTGCTGGCGATTACAATATGTTCCGCCGCAATAAGTATGATATTTATGAGCTAATTCAGACTCAGGTTGACGATATCCTACCCAATAAGATTATTTCTGTTTTCGGTATGTTTGCTGAAGTACAGCGTTTTGCTCAGGGCACTAAGCCAGTATTCAAGCGCCGTCTTGGTAAGTCTCGTGCGAAGCAGTTTGTAACTAAGGTCGGCCCAGCTGGTACTTATGAGACCTTCCGTCTTGATAGCACTGACTTTACAATCGACATTAGCGCATATGGCGCGGCTGTCGCTATTGACTTCGAGCGTTATCTCGATGGCCTAGAGACTCTAGCTGAACTATATGATATCGTTGTCGAGCGTATGAGCGATATCCTCTATGAGGAAGTTCAGAAGTGTCTACTTGCTTCTTGGAATAACACTGGCCGTCCTGCCGCGAATAAGAAGACCGTTAGTGCCTTTGATGCTACCGCAATGGTTCAGCTTTGCAATACTGTAAGTGCCTATGGCTCTCCTGTTATCCTTTGCGCGCCACAGTTTGCTGCCGAAATGAGCAATCAGATTTCTTTCACTAACGCTACTCCAAACATTCCAACTAAGGATTTGGACGAAATTCGTGAGATTGGTTACATTGGTCGCTTCCGTGGTTATCCAGTAGTCGTACTACCACAGAGCTTTGAAGATGAAACCAACACTAAGTTTGTTGTCAATCCAAAGGTTGCGTATGTGCTACCTGCAGGTAAGGAAAAGCTAGTGAAGATTGCCTTTGAAGGCAACACTATCGTTGATGACTACAAGAATAAGGGCGATCGTTCTATGGAAATTCAGACCTACACTAAGGTTGGTGTTGGTATGATTACTCCTCTTAACTATTGGGGCATCTACGAAAATACTGGTATTGTTGCGGAAGGCTGGGACAATCTAGGTTAATATATAGGGAGAGGTACTCCCTCTCCCTTTTTCTTTTTGGAGATAAAAGGAGGTTACTATGAGCGATACTCGTTTAGTAGAAATTCAGAATAAGACGCGTGGCAGCTTGGTATATTCAATTCCAGCGCTTCGTGTACGTAGGGAGCTGCTTCCTAATATGAAGCTACGTGTTCCTTATGATGAAATTCAGGAAAGCATTTGCGATTATGGCATTCGTAAAATGTTTGAACTTGGCTATCTAATTTGCACCGCACGTAACGACAGTGATGATTTAGGTCTGACTGAACCAGAAAGTGCGCTATCTGATACGACTGATAGTATTGAAGATATTTTCAAGTCTGGCGATAAAAGTAAGATCTATCTTCTCTTCAAGAATGCCAACAAAGGTGAGCAAGATGATATTATCAATTATCTTGTAAGTTCTCACACATATGACAATACTATTGTATCCTGGTGCAAGAAGTTTTTTGACTACGACCTACTTGCGGCGCTAAGTCTAACCAACGTTGAAGAAAACTAAGGGGTGAGCTTATGGGAACCCCATTTCAAGCTGTTTATGATGCCTTTCTCGCGCGGGTAAATTCAGATGATTGGATTGTCCCCGATGATATGTGGATAGCACAGCGAGACTGGTTTGAATTTTTGAAAATGGCAATTTTCCGTTTTCGTTTCCCAAGAATAAGTCTTGCTTTTGATGCAGATAACAGCTGCTTTATTGAGGAGATTGGACTTGCAGAAATTCAAGTCTTAGCCACTTATATGAAACATGAGTGGGTAAAGCGTTGTGTTGCTTCTTGGGAAGAAATAAAAATGTTATATTCTAATAAAGACTTTTCTCAAGCTAATCATTTAGATAAACTAATAAAACTATCAGAGCAATGCCAATTAGAGTGTATCAAAACTGCGGCAACGTATAGTCGTTCCAATATGGGTAAGCCTTTTGATTACACTCAATTTGCGGGAAAATGTCATGGCAGAACTATGCACTGAAACATTTGACTCGTATAAGCTAAAAATCAAGAATAGACTTTATGGTTTGCTTTGTGAAAAAGAAAAAGAAGGTCAGTGGGAGCGTTTTCTCGACACAATTATAATTGAATTGCTAGGCTATCAAAGAGAATTAGATAGTATCAATTATTGGGCACTATTAGGTAAGCTGCAAAGTTTACGCTATCTTTCTTATTCATATTTTCGCCGCACTATATTTGAATGCATGAATTTGGTTGGTGCTTTATGACAGATATATTGAATTATTATGATGTATATCTTGCCCGTGTCAAGAAACATGGCGCTACCCATAAAGAAAAAGAATATAACTACGGTATTGCTAATTTTGAGAAATTTCTGCGCGAATCTCCTAGTGCAGAAGAAGTATTGATAAATGGCACACCTTTTATGGCGTCTATTGCTTCTAATAAACAAGACCAATATAAATTAACTAAAGAAATACTTACTACTCTTACTACTCCAATAGAACCTGGTTCATTGGTGAAATGGAAAGATGCTTGTTGGCTGGTTTATCAAAAAGAGCTTCAACCAAATCAGACATATAATTCTTGCTTTATGACGCGTTGTAATCATCTTCTCAAGTGGATTGATGACTATGGTGTTGAGCATAAAACTTGGGCTTATGTGCTTAGTAGTAAAGATAGTCAAGTAAAACAGAACTTTAGAACATGGAATAAGCTTATTACCGCTGAAAACAATCAATATATAGAGCTTCTTACTCCTGCTCAAGATAGTATTATTCTTGGTCAAAAATTTATTATAGATGATCGTGCTTGGTTTGTTACAGAATATGACAAAACTAGTTGCGCAGGCTTGAATTATTATTCGCTTGTTGAGGACACATATGATCGTCTTGATGACGATAAAGAGCAAGAACTTGCTAATATCAAGAATCTTGGTCTTTACCATATTGAATGTGATGATATCACTATTGCACTTAATACAGCTTATAGTCTTGCACCATTAGTTTATAAAGGTGATAAGCTAATAGAAAATAAAAAGTTAGGCTTCAAAGTCGAAGACCAAATGATAGCAGAAGTTTTGTATGATGGCGGCGACCCCATGGTCATTCCATATATTACTGGCTCTACTACTCTTACAATTTTCCTAATTGACCAGCCGCGAGTTAGGAAGAAAATCAACGTAGTGGTAACTGAGAATGAAACAATAACTACTTATGCTTTAGTAGGAGATAGTTCAATTAAGACTACCGATACTCAAGTATATCGAATTATCAAAACAACTAATATTAATGAATATTTACCAATTACCAGTTTTGCAATAGATGATGACACTTTGGCAACGGGCCACATAGAAAATGGTACTGATTTGTTTATAACTGCGAACGAAAAGAATAAACTTGGTACATTCATCTTGTCGGTAACATCTAATGAAAGTGTCTTTACTAAGCAAATAACAGTACGTTCGCTATGGTCGAGGTGATGGTATGAGTCAACGAAGATTTAATGTAATGGGAGAAAACATTTTTGAAATTGCGAAACGTTTGTCCCGCAATCAGAGACTTTGTCGCTTATTGCATTATACAGATACTACACCTTTTTCAGAAGAAAAACCAGATGTAAAAGGGATTGATCTTTTACATAAAAACATTTTAGTTGTGCCTAAAATTTCTGATGATATACTTGAAAAGGAAAATTTTATTATTGTCTTATTTGATAATTTTGTTATTGACGACAATAATAAAGATTTCAAAGTTACCACTGTACGTTTCAATATCATATGCCCATTTGACGAATGGCTTTTGGAAGAAAATTCTTTACGTCCTTATCTTATAATGGAAGAAATAGATAAAATGTTCAATGAGGAAAAATTAGCGGGAATTGGTAATTTGAAATTCTCTAATGGAGAAGAACTTATTATTTCGCCGCAACTAGGCGGATATAATTTAGAGTATAGTGTTCATGAGTTCAACTAAGGCTGAATTTGATAATGGTACTTTACTTGCGGGCACACCAATAGTATTGCCTAATATTTGTACAATTTATCCGCCATCAATGCGACAAATTCTAGCTAATTCTACTCAATATCAAGAAAATCTTTTCTCTATTATTGGGGATTTGAAGCAAATACAGAAAATGGATAAAATAGATATTTCTAATTTTGAACTAATGATAATTTTTTGCGCGAAAAATGAGGAATATAAAGCTAAAATCATTTCTGCATTTTCTTTCTTTACTAAAGAAGACATAATTATTTTACCAGAAATTTTTGCTATCCAAATAGGTAAACCACGCTTACGTGAAAATTTACTTACAAAAGATAATTTTCCAGAATTTCAACGTATTGTTCGGGCTATGACTCGAAAAGGGGAATATGAGTTGGAAGACAGCGAAAATGCAAAGGTGAAAGAAATACTCCAAAAGTTTGAAAAAAGAAAAGAAGTACTGGCGCGAATCAATAAAGATGATGTTATTGATATACCTACAATGGTATCATGCTTAGCTTTGCGTTATCAGGATTTAGAAAAAGTTCTTGATATGAAATACTATTCTTTTCTTGACCAATTTATCCGTATGGGATATGAAGAGGATTATAATACGAACCTACGTTCTGCTCTTGCAGGCGCTAAGGTTCCTAAAAATAAAATGAAATATTGGGTTCGTCCAATCCAAGAAGAAAAATAATAGGAGGTTTATCTCATGGCTCAGAATATTTTTGAACAGTTCGGTCTGAAGGAAGTCGCCAACGTTCAGTTTGAAGCTCTAGAAGATAATAAGCGCCTTGATGTCAAAGCTGGCGACATTGTAATGTATCTGGATACTCTAAAGGTGTCTACAACTGAAGTTACTGCCGACCAAACCGAGGCTAAGGGCGGTTGGGGTAACCCATCATTAATCATTTGGGACTTCAACAAGGAAATCAATCTTACTTTACAGGATGCGCTATTCACTATGCAGTCTCTAGCTGTTATGACTGGTGCGGCTGTAAAGAATGCTAGTTCTAGCGATAAGGTCAAGGTTCGTTACAACGAGGAAGTCGTTGGCGCAGAATCTATGACTCTAAAGCATACTCCTGTTGGCGCTGTCAAGTGGATTGACATTACTACTGGCAAGCGTGGCCAGGTTGCAGATGGGTCTGCTACTGTGGCACTAACCGCACTTGTTGGAGCTGCAGAAGGTGATCGTATCCGCTTCTTCTATGATGTGGAAGCTGATGGCGCCACCGATAACATTGCATATGAAATTACTATTTCTGCCGCGAACTTCCCAGGCACTTACCGTGTGTATGGTGATACTCTAGTTCGTAACCGTAATGGTAAAGATTCTCCCTATCAGTTTGTAATCAATCGCGCAAAGGTTGGCTCTGAAGTCACCTTTACGATGGAGGCTGAAGGTGATCCAGCGGTATTTGACCTTAACCTACGTGTCCTACGTGACGACGATGGTAATATGATAAAGTTCATCAAGTACGATCTTGGTGATGCTTACTAAGAGAAGGGGCGTAGAAATACGCCCCTCTTTTTTATTATCTTGCGATAAAAGGAGAAAGGTGATGAAATATGACTGACCAGTATTTTGGTATGAAGGAACTTTATCAAGTAAAACTTCGTGCTGCTGAACGTATGTTTATTGGCAGTAAACAAGTGGATAAAGGAGAGCCGGTAACATATTTTGACCACATACAGATTGCTAATGTATCTGAAACAGTTGTACCTGTTACAGCGCGTGGTGGTAGAAACAATGACGCGCTAGTAATTTGGGAAGATAGAAAGGAAGTCAATTTTCGTATGAGCATGGGCGTGCTTAGTGATATCGGTTTTGCATTACTAACAAATGCAAAAATTATGGATAAGCGACCTGATATTCTACCAATGAGTGTCTCAGAGAAAATAGAGATTAATGATAAAGGAATAGCAACATTACTAAATCATATTCCACTAGAACATAAAGATTATCCTATTTTTTGCTTTATTTATGAGAATAAACTTTTACAAAAGAAAATAAAACCTTTATCTATTGATTATGAAAATGGAACATTGCAGTTTGATGGATCGCTTGCAGGTCAAACTGTTATGATAGATTATTATTATAATTATAAAAAGGACTCAAGTATTTATATACTTGAACGGAACAAATTTGAAGGGATGTTTGAGTTAGAGGGGAAGTATTATCGGAAAGGAGAGGTAGATGGCATCAATAGGACTACATTATTCAAGTTACCAAAAGTAAGAATAATTAGTAATCTAAATATTGTGCTTGGCGAAACTGTCTCTCCAATGTTATCTTCATTTAATATTATAGCAACTCCGCAACGTACTCAATGGTCTGAATATAGCGTGGCCGAGTTTTATAATCTTGAAGAAGATGTGATATAAGGAGGAGAGTCTATGGCTACAAAGAAAATCACAATACCTGTCGGTTTTCAATTTGATGATGTCACTGGCGAGTTAGCTAATGTAAGGAAAAGTTTATCAAATATAAAAATAAATACTAACTTAGGAGACTCGTATTCTAAGGCTTTTAGTAGAGCCGAAAAAGAAATTGAAAAGCTGCAACAGCGAGCTGCACGTGGATTCTCTTCTCAAAGTGATATTGATGCTTATAGTACAGGACTAAATAATGTGCTGAATGCACTAGAACGTATTCAAACTTTATCTGGCAAAATCAAGTTCAGTGACTTGAACTTAAATGGAGAACAATTAAGGCAATGGAATAGCTTGAAGAATAGTCTCCAAAACGCCACTCAAATTTTGAATAACTTTAAGCGTAATCAGATAAATAGTTTGTTCCAAAATAATGAACAGTTCGCTTCTACAATGAAGAATATCGTAGGACTAACAGAACAAACCTATACAAACTATGGCGAACTCACTTCTAAGATAAATAGTACTACGAAAGCGCTCCAAAATCAAGAAGCACAACAACAGAAAAATTTAGAGTTAGCTCAAGCTCAACTCGCAACTTACCAGGGTGCGAAAAAAAATGGTGGTATAGAAAGTATCGCCTCTCAATACGGGCATCAAAATAAAGATGGTAAATGGTCTTTTAATGCCAATCAAGGTAAAGAAAATAGTGCAGGCCGTACTGCTTTATTAGACTATGGTAAACAAGCTGGTGTTTTTTCTGATGATGATATCAATAGAATGAATTCAGCTAATGTATCTTTGCAAACCATAGTAAATACTTTCAATAATCAACTTTCTTCTGCTATACAAAAGGCTAAACAAGATATACAGGATTATCAGACAGCGCTAGAGCAAAATAAACAAAAATTTGAGGCTGTAAAAGCTGCGATGGAGCAACTAGATAGTGCTTTGAATAATGGCTCTATTCAGAAGGCTCAAAAAGCATATAATGATGCAAAAGTTGCTCTTGATAATTTTGAACAGTCTACTACTAATGCCGCTCAAGGTCAAGCACAAATGCGCGCGGCAATGGCGACAAGCACTAATCAGCTAAAAAGTTATAAAGCTGAACTAGCTTCTTTTCGTTCTCAACTTGACACAATGCAAAGTGCGGATAACCTATTTAATAGCTTAACTAGTAGCGTAAAGCAATTAGTAGGTTTCGGCGCGGTTCTTACTCAAGTACGTCGAGGTATTCAATTAGCTGTTAGTCAAATTCAAGAACTTGACAGCGCAATGAATGGTATTTCTGTTGTTACTAATATGTCCACAGCAGAATTGTGGGGACAAATTGATACTTACATGGCTATTGCCAAGCAGTATGGAGTAACAACAGAAGGTACATATCAAGTATCTCAACTTTATTATCAGATGGGCCTTGATACTAGTTCTGTTATGGAATTGACTACCGAGACTCTGAAAATGGCAAAAATTGCTAATTTGGATTATGCTAGTGCTACTGACTATATGACAACGGCAATGAACGGTTTCCAAATGGCGGCTTCTGATGCAGGTCGTATTGTTGACGTATACTCTGAATTAGCAGGTATTGCTGCGACTGATACTTCTGAATTAGCTGTCGCTATGAGTAAGACAGCAGCTATTGCTAATAGTGCCGGTATGAGCTTTGAAGCTACTTCTGCTATGTTGACGCAAATGATCGAGAGCACGAGGGAAGCTCCGGAGGCTCTTGGTACTTCTCTGAAAACTGTAATTGCAAGAATGCAGGAAATGAAATCCAACCCAACTCAGCTTATTGAAGTGGATGGAGAAGCGGCAAGTCTAAATAAAATGGACACGGCATTGTCTTCTGTTGGTATTAAACTAAAAGATGCTAGCGGACAATTTCGTAATTTGGATGAAGTTATTTTTGAGCTGTCTAAGATTTGGGACACTCTTGATAGAAATACTCAACGTTGGATTGCTAACACAGCTGCTGGTAGCAGACAGCAAAGTCGATTTATTAGCTTGCTTAGTGATTCTGAACGTCTCCAAGAACTCTACACCGCGGCTCTTGATAGTGAAGATGCTGCGCTAGTCCAATACTCTAAGTCTTTGGATAGCATGGAGTCTAAACTAAATCAGCTATCCACTTCTTTCCAGCAATTCTATATGCAAATATTCAATGGCGAAACTCTAAAAGCTGCTGTTGAATATCTAACTCAATTTGTAGATAAGTTGAATGAAGTTGGCCCGGTCGGCGCGATTGCTATTGTCGGTTCACTAATAAGTGCCCTTGGTAGTATTGGTATGGCTATGTCTACCAAAATTGCCGCAGCTTATAAAACTTCTAAAGAATACCTTGATAGTAGGAAAGCAGAAATTCAGGCTATTGGTGATTCTTGGTGGGATGGATTTGTTGCTAGTTTTGTACCTAAAGTACAAACTGCAACTAATCAGGCTGTACAAATTTTACAAAATGCACAGGCTCAGATGCAGGGCGGGGCAAGTATCCCAACGACAACTGGTACTCCTCATCGTCGTAGTGGACGTAATGATGGAAAAGCTAGGGGAACAGGGACTATTACTGAAGGAATTGAACAAGCAGCCAAGGGTGCGGAAAAAGTTGCTAGTAAGTGGGATAAAGCCGCTATAGCCGCAAATAAACTTGCTCCAATAGTAAGTGTACTCAGCACTGTCTTATTCTCCGTAGCTGATGCTTCTAATAAAGCTAGTGTAGCTTTAGCTGCTGTAGCCTCGGTAGCACAATTTGGAGTTGGTATAGCTCAGTTATATAGCGGCGATCCAATGGGTCTGTTGACTATATTTACTAGCGTTAATCAATTTTTAGGTTTAATAGAATATGCGAATGAACGTTTAGCTCGTCTAAAAAAAGATGCAGAAAGTGCTAATATTGCTCGTGCCGAAAGTAAATCAAATCTAACCACATTAGATAGCGCTTATAAGAAATATATTCGTCTTCGTGACGCTCAATATGAAAGCAATGAAGCATATAATGAATGGATAAAATATAATCAACAGATTATTAGTGATTATCCTCAATTAGCTACTACTTATGATTCACAAGGAAATTTGATAGCAGATTTGGCAGGAAAATACGATGTATTGAGAGAATCTGCTAATTTAGCTTATCAAGCTCAAAAGAAAAGTTCTCAAGCAGCTGATGTAGAGGTTGCTTCTCAACCTTTATATAAATTTTCTGCTGCGGGATTTGCTAATGCTGATAATAAAGATATTAGTGAATTTTTATCAGATATAGGCGTCGCCACTTCACAAGAAGAAGCTCGAAATATTTTATTCTCTAAAATTCTACCAGGGAATTATACTTACGATCAATTCAAAGAACTTTGGGATTCACAATATAAAGGTTTGAGCTTTGATGAGGCATCTACTAATAATTCTTGGCTATTTCAAGACCCAGTATTATATTATGGTAAACAAATTGAGGAGATGTTAAATTCTTCTAATCCACAAGAAAGTTGGGATAAATTAAAGAATAATTTCCAAGGTTTGTCACTTGATGAAGTATTGAATTTATGGAATCAATATTCTCAAATTCTCCAATCGGGAAGTCAAATTTTATATAAAGATGCTTCTACTAATATTGAAGAAACAGTGGACGCCTTGGGTGAAGCTTATAACGAGACTCAAAAACAATTACTACGAGATTTTCTACAAAATCAGTTAGATACCTTATATACGGCAGGACAACTAACAACTGATATATTTACATCTCAATATGATGTCTCTGCTATTGATGAAACTGTAAATGATGCGATTGATGCTCAATTTGGAGAGAACGGTTCTCTTGTTA
>OHFH01000394.1_pt1 | contig 15829 bp, 10 predicted proteins | sample 1567401 | NCBI WGS metagenome assembly OHFH01 (sample SAMEA3879542, study PRJEB24766) | human gut metagenome | biome: human-associated habitat; feature: feces | place: USA | collected 1985/1987
ATTAAATGTCTTTTTAAAGTGGCAGAAGGATCAAAAAAAAGAGTCCGCAGAACAAATTGCAGACTCCATTATAAAAAGTATGGGATTACCAGTCACTTCCCATCCTACTAAATGCGAGGATGATGGAATCAATGCCTAGTAAAATTAAATCAATTCCAATTAGATAGCTAAGTGATATGAGTGCAGCAACAGGGCGAATCAGCATGAAAATGCCAAGAAAAAGACCAACGATGTTTGCAATCATAATAAAGTAATAATGCCATTTTACTGTCCAAACGCGTATCATTGGCAGCTGTGACAGTCGTGAAATGCAATGTGCGATAAACCACATCGGGAAGAAAAGTGAAAAAGCCCATTTCACAGCACCAGGATATACAAGAAGCATCAGACCAGCAAGAACGCTTAAGCATCCGGACATAAGAGCAATAGTTGGCGCAAAGCCGACATGTTCCTCTGTTCTGACATAAAAGATAATGTCGAGGATTCCGATACAAAGTGCAATAAGTCCAAAGAACATGACAAAGCCGGATAACATACTGTCTGGACGAAGAAAAGAGAAAATTCCAAGAATAATCAAAAGTATTCCTTCGATCAGCTCAATCCAGCCGAAACGGGAACGATTTTTCATTTTAATTCACCTCCTGAAGCAGTATTTGAATCTCTGTTTAAAATTTCCATAAATTCTTCTCCTGTAATTGTTTCTTTCTCATACAGGTATTTTGCAAGCTCATGAAGTTTCTTCTGGTTTTTCTCCAAAAGATCCATCGCTGTATCATATCCGTGTTTTACGGTATCTACAACCATCTGATCAATATCTGCTGCTGTCTGCGAGGAACAACTTAAACTGCTGTCTCCTCCCAAATATGGATTGTTCTGCGTCTCAAGAGCAACCATACCAAACCGGTCACTCATTCCATAACGCGTGATCATTGCTCTTGCAAGCTTTGTTGCCTGCTCGATATCATTCGATGCGCCTGTTGTGATAGAATTAAAAATCAGTTTTTCTGCGCATCTTCCTCCGGTCAGTGTCGCGATCTTGTTGATCAGCTCTTCCTGTGTCATCAGATTCCGTTCTTCTGATTCAACCTGCATTGTATATCCCAAGGCACCTGATGTACGCGGAATGATCGTGATCTTCTGTACCGGTGCGGAATTGGTCTGCTTTGCAGCAACCAGCGCATGTCCGACCTCATGATAAGCTACGATCCGCTTCTCCTTATCGGTCAGAATCGCATTTTTCTTCTGGTAGCCTGCAATGACAACTTCAATGCTTTCCTCCAGATCTTCCTGCGTTGCATATTCTCTGTTATCTCTGACCGCACGGAGCGCCGCCTCGTTGACGATATTGGCCAGCTCAGCACCGGATGCACCGGATGCCATACGGGCGATCTTACTGTAATCTACGTTATCACCGACTCTGATCTTCTTTGCATGTACACGGATGATCTCTTCCCTGCCCTTCAGGTCCGGTAGTTCCACAGGTACACGTCTGTCAAAACGACCCGGACGCAAAAGTGCCGGATCCAGTGTTTCCGGTCTGTTCGTGGCAGCCAGGATAATAACACCTGTATTTCCTTCAAATCCGTCCATTTCCGTCAGGAGCTGATTCAGAGTCTGCTCCCGTTCATCGTTTCCGCCGATCTGTCCGTCACGCTTTTTACCGATCGCATCGATCTCATCAATAAAAACGATACATGGTGCTTTTTCCTTTGCCTGCTGGAACAAATCTCTTACCTTGGAAGCACCCATACCGACAAACATTTCCACGAATTCCGAACCGGACATGGAGAAGAACGGTACATTTGCTTCGCCTGCGACAGCCTTTGCCAGCATTGTCTTACCGGTTCCGGGAGGTCCTACCAAAAGAAGTCCCTTTGGCATGGATGCACCGATCTTCTTATATTTATCGGGATTGTGCAGATAATCTACGATCTCTGTCAGATTTTCCTTTGCCTCATCCTCTCCCGCCACATCACTGAACTTGATGCCGTCGGAAGATTTTACGTATATTTTGGCACTGCTCTTACCCATGCCAAAGCTCATGGCATTTTTGCCGCCTGCTTTTTTCATGAGCTGTCTGGCAAGCAGCTCACCAATTACACCAAATATGAGAAGTGGCAGAATCCATGTCATCAGAAAGCTTATGATCGGAGAAGTCTGCTTGATCTCTTCTCCATAAAAGGATACACCTGCCTGATACAGACGGTCTGTCAGATCCGGATCATCTACCATTGCCGTCTGATAAATTGTTTTTTCCTCTTTATCCGTAAATACGATCGTATTACTCTGCTCTTTGATATTGACGCGTCCTACCTGTCCGTCCTCCGTCATCTGAATGAACGTACCATAATCCACATCTTTGATCTGATGTTCCATAAGCCACGGCATTGCCAGTGAATTAAACAGGATCAGTATCAGCAGTACAATACAATAATACGATATTAATGGTTTCTTTGGCTTTTTCACCTCATTCATATGTATTCTCCTTCTTTTCTAAAATGCCTGTAGCCATTCATGCTGAACAGCTGCAATTGCTTCTTTGAATGTAATGCAGTTTTTAAGCAGATTCAATACAGAAACCACTTATTTTATACATTTTAGAAAAAATTAATACTATTTCGGTTCATAGCCTTTTGAAAACAGGTACATATCCTGCTGCCCTTCGTAGATCGCATAGTACTCGTCCTGATAGACACAGGCTGCATCGTCCATGACTGTAAAATCACCCTTCAACATTCCCGCTTCTTCCGTTCTTGCCAAAAGCAGGAAGCATTTGCCATGATGGAAGCCGGACCGGTAGTATTCCTTCGGTGTCAACCATTCATACGGAGCCGCTTTTCCGTCACTGCCTCCCAGATTACCGACATGGATTGTTCCGTTGCTCAGATACTCCGTCACGGAAGCATTCCAGAAAGTCGCATAACCGAAATCATAATCGTTATTTTCCAAAAAGTCCATATAAGCATATCGTTTTGCACAGTCATTATATTTCACATCCTGCCAGAGCTCTCCGTACAGGCTCGAAAGCACCACAAGCGCCAGAAAAGCGCAAAGCAGCGGCTTCTGGAATACCGTCGCAGGCCGGAAATGCTGCATAAAGACACAGATCAGCACAGCCCCTGTCACATAAACAGGCAGCCAGTAGCGGTACTGCTGCAGGACATCCGTAAAGATCAGCATATACCAGTTGATCAGAAACAGCATCAGGAAAAAGTACAGCAAAAAGCGTTCTTTACCGGTCAGCTCCATCCGCTTCCGAAAGAGTGCAACGATCATCGCAATAAATGCCAGAAAAAACAGGCATTTTACCGCATTGACAATACCGAGCGGCGTTACGACCCGGATCTGGCGATAGCCCATAAATTCCAGCATCAGCCGGATGGAAGTCAGAAACCGGTCCGGTATTTCATCAATCGGTACAAAGCTGACCTCGGAAGTCGTATCAAAGCTGTACTGCACCGCCAGATAAAACTTATTGATCAGAAAACCGATGCCCGTAAACCCTGTCAGCAGAAGGGAAAATGTAATATTCTGCCAGTTTTCCTTTTTGTTTCCGTCTCTTTCCAAAACCGGGAATAGCAGAAATGCAAGCAGCATCGGCAGATACAGACTTGCCAGATACCGTAGTCCCGTCATGCCAAGAAGCACGGAAAGGATGGATAATACAATACCTTCCCGGATCCACATTTTCCTGTTTTTCTTTTCCTTTAACACAAAAGAAAGCACCAGATACATACAGATCGTCTGCGTCGTGTAAAAACAGCCGATAAACATCATGTCCAGATATTCATTGGAAAGCGGCGCGAGCAAAAGTGCCAGACCCAGAAAGATCCACTTTTTCTCAAGCGTGAAACGCTTTGTCAGCATATGCCAGGCGTACAATAAGACGGCATAGTAAATAAAAACAGATAACAGCTTTACCAGCCTGTAGCTTGAGAAGATCTTAAACAGCGGAACCATCACAAGCTGCGTATAGATCACACGGATCTCTGTAGAATAAAACCACTCTTTGGAGATCAGCTCGTTCCGGTCTGCCAGAAATTTGGATAAGATCACCTCTGCAGTCGTGTCCGAATGCATCAGATTGTCCAGACAAAAGCTTACATATAAAATAAGGGCGAGAAGTGCTGTTCCTGCCAGCAGCAGATACAGCCCCTCCTCTATCGTCAGTTTTCTTTTTTTCATTGTATTCTTTTCCATATGCGTTTTCTCTTTACTGTATTTTTATTTGCTTCTATCTTACCTTTTCAGACAGAAGGTTGTCAATCTAAGGGACAGGCATTGCAGCTTTTATTTCGTTTCTACAGCGAATAACGGATCTCCCGCCTTTACTGACGCTTGTGTCAGCAATCGGATATGCTGATTTTCCGTAAGCTCTGTGCAGACGACCGGTGTCACAATAGACGTCGCATGCTCCTTCAGGTAAACAAGATCCAGCTCCATCAGAAGATCTCCTGCTTTTACGCGCTGACCGTTTTCTACCACTACTGTAAAGCCCACACCATTCAGCTTCACAGTATCGATCCCCACATGGATAAGCAGGCTGATTCCGGAATCAGTTTCAAATCCGATGGCATGCTTTGTGTCAAAGACAAAGGTAACAGTTCCCTCTGTCGGCGCGTAGACATAAGGCTCCTTTGGCATTATAACGACGCCGTCTCCCATCATCTTCTGCGCAAATGCTTCATCCGGTGCTGCTGTGATATCCGCCGTCTGCCCGGTTATCGGACTGTAGATGATGATTTCTGACTGTTTCTCCGGCTTATCCTTCTCCGGGTTATTCCGGGCAACATCCGAAATATTGTCTTCCGGTTCATTCTGAACAGACTGCGAGATGTTATCCTCGAATTCATCCGAGATCACGCGGGAAAGATAGTCATCCAGATCAGATTTAATGATCGTAACACGCGGTCCATAAATGATCTGTACACCGTTTCCTCTGTGTACTATGCCGCTTGCGCCTGTTGCTCGAAGCACCCTGTCATCTACCAGAGACGGATCATTGACACTGCAGCGCAGTCTCGTCGCACAGCAATCCACATCCGAAATGTTTGCTTTACCGCCCAGACCTCTTGTGATCGCTGCGCTTTTCCTATCTGTCTCGTTTTCCGGATTCGCACCGGAACTGTCCGCGCCGGCATTTCCGTCTGCGCCGCCAGCTCCAGCTGCGGCTGTTTCCGCATTTTTCCGGTCATTGACATCTGCTCTTGTATACAATTTTATCTCTCCATCCTCGTCCTCCCTGCCCGGTGTCTTAAAATCAAATTTTCGGATCAGGAACCGGAAAATCCCGTAATATAGGAAGAAATACACAATACCGGCCGGTATTACCCGCAGCCAGCTTGTCTTTTCATTCCCCTGCAAAATACCAAACAAAAAGAAGTCAAGCAGCCCGCCGGAAAAGGTCAGTCCGACCGCCACATTCAGCACATGTGCGATCATATAGGCCGATCCTGCCAGAATGACCTGCACAACAAAGAGCGCCGGTGCCACAAACAAAAACGAAAACTCCAATGGCTCTGTTATACCTGTTATCATGCTTGCCAGTGCGGCGGATAAAAGCAGTCCGCCCGCTGCCTTCTTTTTCTCAGGCTTTGCACACTGATACATGGCAAGCGCTGCGCCGGGCAGACCAAAGATCATGAAAATAAATTCGCCCGAAAAATATCTGGTTGCAGCTGCGCTGAAATGTGCAATGTTGGCAGAATCCGCGAGTTCCGCAAAAAAGATATTCTGTCCGCCCTGCACAAGCTGTCCTGCCACTTCCTTCGTTCCGCCGACAGCCGTCTGCCAGAACGGCATGTAAAAGACATGATGCAGTCCAAACGGGATCAGGGCACGTTTCACAAGACCGAACAGAAGCGTTCCGAAATACCCGGAGCCTGTCACAAAACCGCCCATCGCATAAATACCGTTTTGCACGGTCGGCCACACGTAATAGAGCAAAATACCGGCAAAGAGATACACAACCGTGGATATGATCGGTACAAACCGTGTCCCGCCGAAAAAGGACATGGCACTCGGCAGTTCGATCCGGTAAAACCGGTTGTGCAGCGCCGCCACGCCAAGTCCTACGATAATACCGCCAAACACACCGATCTGCAAAGATGGGATTCCGCAGACCGATGTAATACTGCCTTCCAGTACAAAATCCGCGATCTGCCCGTCTTCCGCAATCTCGCCGTGTAAAAGCAGCAAGGCATAGATCGATGTATGCATGACAAGATAGGCAATAACAGACGAAAGCGCCGCCACCTCTTTTTCCTTCTTTGCCATACCGATCGCCACACCAATGGCAAAAAGCAGTGGCAGGTTATCAAAAACCGTGCTGCCCACACGGCTCATGATCATGAGCAGGGCATGTGCTATCGTGCCTTCTCCCAGAATCCCCGTCAGGTGATACGTTTCGATCGTCGTCGCATTGGTAAAGGAACTGCCGATCCCAAGCAGAAGTCCCGCTACGGGCAGGATTGCGATCGGCAACATAAAGCTCCGTCCCACGCGCTGTAAAACACCAAAAATTTTATCCTTCATTCTCAGTTCTCCTTCTTCCATTCCGTTTCCTACAGGGAAACCATCATTTTATAGGATAAACCGCCGACATCTGATTTATTCGTCTGATCGATTCTTGTTTCCCAATCTTGCAAACGGCAACAAAGTCCTTTATCATAAGATATGTAAATTCTGCCGGCATTCCGGCGATCCACTGGCGAGGTTTTTAAAATATGAAAAGAAAATTACCGATCATTCTTCCATGTATGGCTGCACTTTTGCTCTGCGTCCCGCTGTTTGCCCGTTTTTTTCCGCTCTGGGCAGCAAAAGCACCGGTCTTTACCGATATCATCATAGAAACAACGGCCAAAACAGGCATCAATAAGCAGGGGGAACTTACGCTGTTTCGTCTGCTGACTGTCCTTGGTCTTCTTCTCTGCTGCCTGACAGGCTTTCTTCTGTCCGCAAGGCAAATGAAACACATGACAGAAACGCCCGAAACCGCTCCGGCAGACAAGCATCCGGCTTATCTGCGCTATCTCTGGATTTTTGTTTTCCCACTTCTCGGCAGTTTTATCATATTCGGACAGAAAAACACCGTCCTGCTTTTGGGGCTTTGTTATTTTTGCGTACTGGCAGTCTGCCTGCATTTCAAAAAAGAACAGGCTCTTTTTTATCCGTGTCTGGTACTGCCGGTTTTACTGTATTATGCACTCATGGCAGTTCTTACCGTTCTTGTGCAGATTTCAGACCGTTTTATCCTCTCCGATAATCAGGTCATAGGGATTGTTGCAGTATTGACACTTGTGTCACTTCTCATCTGCTGTCTGCCCAAAACTGAAACCGATGAAAAAGCAGAGCGCCTTTCTCTTCTGCTCTGCATCCTGCAGCTACCGATCCCATTTTTACTTGTTGTTTATTTTGTAGATCACTATCTATATCATGGCGAGTGGATCCATGTCGCCTATGCAGGCTTTTACTATATCTTTTTTACACTGCTGCTCCTCGGACTGCTCGCGGGAGAAATACGGCACATGTGTCATATCGCAAAAGAGATCCGAAGCATGCAGTATACAAATACCGCCCGGACGGATCGACAGGGCAGCCTGCCTGTTTCCCGCCTCATCAGCTGTGCTACCGTTATGACGATCTTCATTTATCATTCCTTTAGTGCAGCCCCGGCTTTTGCACAGCCTGACCAGCACCACCACGGCGAGCAGATGATCCCGTGGCAGCAGATTTTCGGGCTGCACCAGAGTGCTTATCGGGAATATACGCCTGTTTCCGGTCTGTTCCCGCTTGTGAACGGTTTTATCCAGAATGTCCTTCTGCACGGAACCGTGTCGGATTATTCTCCTGCTATTTCAATCACTGTGGTTCTCTTTGCCGCTCTGACGATGTGGCTTCTATACAGGCAGATCGGTGGAAAATCACTTTTATTTGCGGTATTTTTTGCACTGCCAAGCTACAACCGGCAGTATATGGTTCTTCCCGTCCTGCTCCTTTTGTTTGACAAAGCACTTTTGGAAAAACCGATGCACTGGCTCAGATGCTGGATCTTTTCCTGCTTTCTGGCAGGGCTTTATTATCCGCTCTACGGCGGTGCGCTGCTGCTTGGCACTCTCCCGTCTGGCATCCGGATGCTACTGCATGCAATCAAAGAGACGGACTGGAAAACAGAAAGGAAAAAACCTTCTTTTTACATTTTATGGTTTCTGACACTTGTGCCGGTTGTTCTCTGTCTACCACTTCTTTTACGGATGCTCAGACATACTCTGACCTACAGCAGCCAGACACTGCTTGCAGACGGTATTTCTCTGTTCGGACAGACCCCACCGGATACCTTCCTGCCTTACTTTTCCGGGCAATGGCGTGACAGACTCTATCTGGTCTACCGCTTTTTCCTGCCGATGCTGCCACTCTGGATTCTTGGCTGTCTGTGCCTGCAAGTTGTGATGCAGCTGCTTTCGGATAAACGGGCTGCCAGGGGCATGCAAAAGCATGACGGTTTTTCTCTGCTTTTAGGACTGCTGGCGGCCTTTCTGACACTGGCAATTTCATACACCTACACATTGGTTCGCGCCGACACCGGTGTCATTTTGCAGAGAACAGCTCCTGTATTGATCGCCGTATTTGGGATGTTTCTGCCGGTTCTGCTGCTTCGTAATAGAAAAATGTTCCCCAGCAGGGCAACTGCACTCCTGCTCGGTATCTGTTTTTCATTGCCTTTTATTATCTATCATGAAATAAATGATATGAAGTTTCCGAATATGTGGACTTACCCGGACGGACAGGCAGCGCTTATCATGGACGATACTTCCAAGCTTTATAACACCTATACCGTTCCCGATACGTTCCTTGCCATGGACGAAGTCCCCATCTTGGACCATACTATGCTCGGAAACGGTTTTATGGTTGCAGATCAGTTTCCCTATCTGACTGCCTATGAAACTGTAATGCAAAAATGTGACAGTGTGCAGAAACAGACCTGGTATATGGGCTTTGACGGACAGGGCTTTTACTATTACCTGAATGCAAGAGCCTGCAGCACGGGATTTCTGCCGGTCGGCAAAAGCATGGAAGCACAGAAAGAAATGCTGTCCCAGATCAAAGAAAAAAGACCTGTTGTTTTCGTTCTGGATGCACAAAGCAACTATTATATTTATCACTGGATCCTGACACATGACTATGTGTACTGCAAAGATGACGATGCATTATATCCGCGTGAGCTGTTTGCAAAAATCTATCCGGGGCAGGCAGGGGATGATTACAGAGCTGTAACCGGAGAACTGGATTTGGGCCGAATCTGTGCCAGTCTCGGAAATTCCATGAAAAGCCTGCGGAAATGCTTTACAGCAGAGCTTGCGCTGCCTTCTGCAGGTAGTACGGTTTCCGGCGGTGAGTACGATTATCTGTATCTGCCGCTGTCTTCTTCCGACCTTTTGGCAGGTGATACACAAACGGCTTATCTGCAGATCAGCTATAAAAGTGATGACACATATGTCAGCAATATGATATGTGCTGTCTCCGCGCAGGATGATCTGCTTCTGCCGCTCGGTATGCAGCCTGCATGGCTGCTCAGTGAAAACAGTGACCTGCTCTTTACCCTGCTGGATGAGCAAAAAAACAGCCTGCAGACTCTTTCTTTCGAAGAGTTTGCAGACTCTGTAAGAGGCGGACAATTTTTAAAGTTACGTCAGATAGAATAATCCATATTCTCTATACTCTCCTGATGGCGCGCCACCAGGTCTGCGATCGTAACGCTGTCTACGACCTTGTTGATCGCATTATTTAAATCTTTCCATACCTGTAGCGTCTCACAGGTATCACAGCGCTCGCATTCATTGCTTTCCGTCTCAAGGCAGGCTACCGGACAGAGACTGCCTTCCGTCAGACGCAGGATCATGCCCACGGTGTACTGTGACGGATCCTTGGCAATCTTATAACCGCCCTGCGCACCGCGTGTACTTCTGACGTAACCTGCTTTATTTAAAACAGCAATGATCTGCTCGAGATATTTTTCAGAGATTTCCTGCCGTTTGGCAATCTCACGTACCTTCACATATTCACCGGTATCGTTCAATGCCAGATCCAGCATGACACGTACCGCATATCTTCCTTTTGTTGATATTTTCAAAGCAATTCTCTCCTTTTCCTATTTGTTATGTAGGATATTTCTATTATAAGTTGTAATCCCGTTTCTGTCAACGGCTTTCCCGTTTTTTCATCGGTCTTTACCACCCTGTTTTCTTGTCTTTCCCCATAGGCTATGCTATGATAAAAAGCATAACGAAGAAGGAGGCACACATTTCATGGAAAAGCTGGTAAAAACATGTAGATCTGCTCTTTTCCTGTTTTTATTTGTTGTATTTACAAAATTATTTCTTGATGTGCTGCAACAGGACAGTCTGGAGCGCAGTGCTTTTTCCATTTTTCTGAAAGCGTTCTTATTACTTGTCGTTATTATCGTTTATATCACTCTTTTTAAACTTCTGCAGCATTTTGCCCCTGTCTGGGAACGATACGGCAGCTATATCCTTCCGTTTTTTCTGGTGCTGCTTTTCGGCGTTCAGATGTATTTTGCCCATCAGCTTATCATTGTACCGAAATATGACTTTTCCTCGTTGTACGATGGTGCGGTCGAATGGCTCAATACCGGTACCTTTGCGAGTTTTTACGATTATTATTACTACTATCCGAATAATCTGGGACCTATGACTTTTCTGTATGTCCTGTTCCGGGTCGTATCCCGTCTGGGCTATCATAACTATTACAGCGTCGGCATTTTTGTGACCTGTCTTCTGACTTCTGTCATGGTCGCCAGTACCTATTACTGCTGTAAAAAGCTTTTTTCCGCCACGGAAGCAGTCTTTTCACTTTGTCTGTTTGCCATATATCCGCCGCTTTATTTTTGCGGCTCCAGTTTTTATACGGATATCCTTTCCATGGCATTTCCGCCACTGGTTTTTGCACTGTTTCTGGCAGGCTCCGATCATTTGCAGGCCTTCTGCCCTGAATGTGGCGAACTAAAATCGAAAGAAGCTGTATCTCAGGGAAGCAGCAAAAAAGCTTTCACCGCAACGAAATCCACTTATGATTTTCTTATGGTGCTTGCCTGCTATGTCGGTTATTTCTTAAAGCCTACGGTATTTATCTGTATGATCGCGATTTTTATTGTACTGCTTCTGCAGAAAAACCGGCGCAGATTTTTGACGCTGCTTGCGGAAACACTGCTTGTTTTCGGCGTTTGCACCATACTGTTCCACAGCTATATATACAGTCATCATCTGGACAAGACAACAGCTGACCGGATGGCAACACCAAAGGAAACCTGGGTAATGATGGGACTGAATGAAAACTTTGGTTTTTCCCCTGATGATACGGAATTTTCCCGTTCCTTTACCGATCCGGCGGCCCGCAAAGAAGCTGTCCGCACAGAAATTCAAAACAGGCTTTCCGCCCTCGGTGCAAAGGGCATCTATAAGCAGCTGCGGCTGAAAGCCGTCATGGCATTTGCAGACGGTACTTTCGAGCTTTCTTATATGTTTTTATTCGGTCTTGCTCGCGATACGGGGCTGACAGACTTTCTGACGCTGCTTGGCAGTCATTATCAGGTCTACTGGGAAGGCTGCAGTCTGCCCCAGTATGCCAACCTGTTCTTTACCGCAGTTTTTTTGTTCTTCTGTGCAAAGGCGGTTTTCCAAAAAAAAGAACAGCCGGCGGTTCTTCTGATCGTTCCACTGTCTGTCTGCGGTCTGATGCTGTTTTTAATGCTTTGGGAAGTACACCCGCGTTATACGATCAATTATTTTTCATATCTGATCATGCTTGCCACATGGGGTTGCTCCCGGGCAGCGGTCAAAAGGAGATAATATGCTGACAAATTTTCTGGATCATAAACTTGGAAAGAAATATAATACGTTCGATCTGCTCGTTCTTTTCCTTATCATTGCCATGACGCTCATGCTCCGGCTCTGGTTTATCGATCTGCAGTTTCCCGACTACACGATCTGCCTAAAGCCATGGGTGGAGCAGTTCAGGTCATACGGTGGATTTGCGGGGCTGAAATACAATATCGGAAATTACACGCCCGCCTATATGCATCTTCTGATGCTGATCTCTTATTTTGATGTGGAACCGCTTTATGTCATCAAAGGCGTGGGCATCTGTCTGGACTATGTGCTTGCCATCGTAGCTGCAAAGCTCATTGCCCCGGAGGATTCCAAATACAAGCAGGTGCTGCTCTTTAGCGCCGTTCTGCTGCTGCCGACCGTGATCGCCAATTCCGGCGTCTGGGGACAGTGCGACAATATTTACACGATCTTTATTCTGACAGCACTTTACATTGCCATGAAAGAAAAGACATTGACCCTGCATGTCGGAGGTAAAAAAGTAAAAGAAGCTGCCGCGCCGTTTGTGATCCGGACAGATACACTTGTTCTGTTCTGTATCGGCTGCGCGTTTTCCTTCAAACTGCAGACAGTCTTTATCCTGCCTGTGCTTGCTGTGATCTTTTTATGGAATAATTATCGCCTGCGTACCCTGCTGTGGATCCCCGGCGTTTACTGCATCACGCTGATCCCGTCACTGATCGCCGGAAGACCGCTGAAAGAGCTTCTGCTCCTCTATGTCAGTCAGGCGGGCACACACGCGGAGCTGCAGCTCAAATATCCCAATATTTATTCTTTCTGGCAGTTTGATGCACTGGCAGACAGGTTCGGACAGTTCTGCATTGTGTTCTGCGCCGCCTCCCTTGTGCTTTTTGTATATTATTTCTATCATAACAAAATGAAACTGACGCGGGAATTTTTATGCTGCTTTACCGCTTTTTCCGTTTTGTATATCACATTTTTCCTGCCGCATATGCATGACCGCTATGCGTATATTGCAGAAATCGTAATGCTGTTTTATCTGTTTCGTCCTCGTAAGCTCTGGCGCCCGGTCGTGGCACAGCTTCTGGCTCTGGCGACCTACGGAGAGACACTTTTCTGGTTCTCTTATGATGGCATGGAGCAGCCTGCTGCCCTTGTGCGGCTGTTTCTTTTGCTGGTGCTCGGAATCGATCTTTTACAGCAGACAAAAGGTGTACAAATGAAGCAGGATTTGCTATAATAAACATAATTCGGTGCTATATGGATTTACATCTTTGTTATGATATGCAAAGATGCCCGGCATATGGGACATCAGTCAGATAGCACAATAATCACATATAAAGAACGAGGTATTTCTATGAGCAAGAAAAAAGTTGTAGTGTCTTTGGGACACGATGCATTAGGTTATACGATCATGGAACAGTGGGATGCTGTAAAGGATACAGCCAAAGCGTTAGCTGATCTGGTTGAAGCAGATTACCAGCTTACCATCACCCATTCCAACGGTCCGCAGGTCAGCATGATCCACAAGGCTATGACAGAGCTGAGACGTATTTATATCGACTACACACCGGCTCCGATGTGTGTCTGCTCCGCAATGAGCCAGGGCTATGTCGGATACGATATTCAGAATTCCCTGAAGGCAGAGCTGATGAGCCGCGGTATCACAAAGCCGGTCAGCACGATCCTGACGCAAGTAACCGTAGATCCTTACGATGAAGCATTCTACGCACCGCAGAAAGCGATCGGCCGTTACATGAGCCGTGAAGATGCGGATATGGAGATCAAAAAGGGCAATTATGTAGAAGAGGTACCGGGCAAGGGCTTCCAGCGTATCGTCGCTGCACCAAAGCCGCTCAAGATCGTGGAGATCGATGCGATCCGCACACTTGCAGATGCAGATCAGATCGTTATTGCCTGCGGTGGTGGCGGTATTCCGGTCATCGAACAGCAGCATGCTTATCAGGGTGCTTCCGCCGTTATCGAAAAGGACTGCATTGCAGGAAAGCTTGCATCCGATCTGCTGGCAGATGAGCTTATCATTTTAACAAGCGTAGATATGGTATATAAGAACTTTGGCAAAGAAGATCAGGAAGGCATCTCTTCCATGACGGTTGCCGAGGCACAGAAATACATCGAAGAAGGTCAGTTCGGTGCAACGGATATGCTGCCTAAGATCGAGGCCGCGATCGCATATCTGGCAAAGAAACCGGACGGTCAGGTACTGATCACTTCTCTTGCGCAGACAAATAATGCATTAAAAGGAAAAACAGGTACGATCATTACAGCGTAATATGTGAAAATATAAAGCAGAAGAATATACAACAGCTCCTGCATGATATTTTGATGCACGCTGCATATGCTTTTCTACTAAGGCACGTACTGACATGCATGTGGCACGCGAACATTCGACATCCTTGTCTCAAGTTCGCTGCCACGACATCCGTGTCGTGGCACCACATACATTTGTCAGTACTTTGCCAAGTAGAAAGACGCATTTGCAGCTAATCGCATCCCAATATCATACAGGAGCTGTTTATTTTAGTCCCTATTTACATTTGTGTGTCTGATGTATCAACAGTATAATGATACATGTCACGAATTGCGTATGCAATTAGAAAGTCAAGTAGTCCAAATTCCATAAAATGAAATTTTAGGGCAAATTACAGACATTAGCTTGGCTGTAGTATTTTTAAACAACGTGTGTTAGACTACTGTTATACAAATCGAAATTGACAGAGCTCTTTGAGCGAGGGATGATTCTTGTCCGAAGGGCAAGAAGATGGGAGCAAGATACAGAAAAATTGGGATTTGTTTATGAGGTGACTTATGGATATAAAGATTGAAAACGGCAAAATCATTTTTAGCGAGAATAATATTAAATATTCTTTTGATGCTCACGGAGAGTATCCTCGTCCGTCAATAATGCCTGCAATCAGCGTTGGTGGAAAGCATTTGTCAAACAGAAGCGAGGATATAAAAATCGAAAAGCATACAGCCGTTCAGGACATTGCTATCGGAAATAATATGGCTGCATGGTATACTCAGGAATTTCTGCCCGACGGAGCCGATTACAAGTTAAGCAAAAAAGCAAGCATATATATTGGAGATTTCTCTACGGGAAAAGAAAAGCTGATATATAAAGGTGAATGTTACGGTGATCTTTGCTTTTACGAAAACGATTTGTTTTTCAATATAGGCAACAAAGTTGCTGTATATCACTTAAACAGCGGAGAATCCGAAGTATTGTTCAAGCATTCAGGCATCAAGAAAAGCGGCATAGACTTGCATATTACGCCAAAGCGTATCTTTTTTCAGCACTGGACACATAGTAATAACAATACAATGTGGTATGACCGTGAAACACAAAAACTTATCAATCCGCATTTTGATGGATCTGTTATGTTTTTCCTTGATGATGAAACAATTATCTACAAAGGTCTTAATCATACCTGGATTTATGATACTAATTCTATGAAAAAGAAATGTTTTTTCAGTAATAAAGACCGTAATAAGATAATTGAAATGGTAGGAATGTTTTTTGATATCCCTAAAGAACATATTAATAAATATACTTCTTCTTGGACAAAAATAGAGCTCAACGGTTTTGAGAATGGCAGATTATATTTTAAATGTTTCCTTGACTATTTTGAAGAAAGCTCTTCTTTTGAAGATGACCAAAGAAATTGTCATTCATTGGGGCTTCCATCAATAGCTCAAACGCAGATATCCTGCGATCTTTCCGGAAAAAACATTATAATAGAAGCAGACAAATCTGACATCGTAATTGAAGAAAAGCCATATAACACACTCCACATGGAGAAATTCGATTTCACAATGGTTACAAAAAAGGCTTTTCGCGACAAACAAGAAATTAACGAATAATCTATTGGTTGTTTATCATAGTGATAAATTCCAATTTGTCAATTACAGGTGACATTGAAAGAGTCAGCCCATTCAAGGTG
>OHFH01000421.1_pt1 | contig 14865 bp, 14 predicted proteins | sample 1567401 | NCBI WGS metagenome assembly OHFH01 (sample SAMEA3879542, study PRJEB24766) | human gut metagenome | biome: human-associated habitat; feature: feces | place: USA | collected 1985/1987
CCCGCCGCTCGTGGTGGAAAGTTTTCGGCTGGGCGCTCCTCACCTTCGTACTCTGGAATGTTTCTACGATCTGGTGGATCTGGCTGGCCACTCCCGTAGGCCCTTTCGCCGCGACGATCGCCTCGTCTTTCCTGAACATGGTCGCCTTCATGCTCTTCCATACGGTTTCGAAAAAGGGACCGAAGGCATTGGCCTACACGCTGCTCGTTTCAGGCTGGATCGCCACGGAGTACTGGTACACGACCGGCGACTTCTCCTGGCCCTGGCTGCTGCTGGGCAACGGATTCTCGCACGAAGTGTGGGCCGTGCAATGGTACGAATACACGGGCATCTTCGGCGGTACGCTCTGGGTGCTTCTCTCGAATATCCTGCTTTACGAGGCCTGGCGCCGTCGGCGCGACGCAAAAGCCTGGACCTGGGCCGGAGCGGTCGTACTCCTTCCGATTCTCGTTTCGCTGGGCATTTTCTGGAGTTACGAAGCACCTGACGAAGGCTCGGTCACGGTATCCGTAGTGCAGCCCAACATCGACTGTTACGACAAATTCGCTGCGGGAACGGAGCAGATGCAGGAAAGGCTGCTGCTCTCGATGATCGAAGAGGCTCCCGCAGGCTCCGACTTCATCGTACTGCCCGAAACGGTCTGGCCCTACGCCTACGACGAGCGCTATCTGCCGCAGGCTCCGGTCGTTACGAAAATAAGAGAGATCCTGCGCGAAAAATCTTCCGGTGCGATGATCGTCACAGGAGCCGAAACCATCGTCTATTATCCGCCGGAGGAACAGACGGAAACCGCCCGTCAAAACGAACGGGGAGCTTTTTACGACAAATTCAACTCGACGCTCGGCATCGACACGACCGCCTGCCTCCCGATCCACCACAAGGGCCGGCTGGTAATCGGCGTCGAAAGCACTCCGACCTGGATCTTCAAGGCCCTCAAATTCCTGGTGATCGACCTGGGCGGCACGGTGGGGCAACTCGGCGTGGGGGAACCGGGTCCGGCATTCGTTCATAACGGCGTGAGCGTGGGAACCCCGATCTGCTACGAAGGGCTCTACGGCAACTTCTACGGCGGATTCGTACGCGAGGGAGCCAGAGCCCTGCTGATCTCGTCGAACGACGGCTGGTGGGGCGACACACCCGGTCACAAACACCTCTTCTCGATCGCCCGCCTGCGGGCCGTCGAACACCGCCGGGCCATCGCCCGCAGCGCCAACACCGGCACTTCGGGATTCATCGACACGCGCGGGGACGTGCAGCAAAAGCTGGGCTGGGACCGTCGCGGCATCCTCACCGGAGAGGTCGAACTCAACAGCGAACTGACTTTTTACACCCGATACGGCGACTACCTGGGACGAATTTCGGAGCTCCTCATGGGACTCTGCATCCTCTATTACATCGCCTATCGAATCAAGAAGAAAAACCATCTGGTGAAGTAACCGGAACAGACATACGACCGCTAACAAGACCCGCATAAATCCGGAGGGGGCCGGAACTTTTGCATTATGAATTACAACCAAACGCTCGAATTCCTATTTTCATCGCTCGTTTCGTACCAGGAGAAGGGGCCCGAAGCCTATAAACCCGGACTGGAACGCATCACCGCATTCTGCAAGCACCTGGGCAATCCCCAGCGCAACTATTTCACGATCCACGTGGCCGGCACCAACGGCAAAGGCTCCGTGTCGCACATGCTCGCCTCGGTACTCCAGCAGGCGGGCTACCGCACGGGGCTCTACACCTCGCCTCACCTGCGCGATTTCCGCGAACGGATCCTCGTGGACGGAGAGATGATCCCCAAGCAGAAAGTCGTGAACTTCGTGGACAAACACTACGACTGCATGAAGGAGCTCGGACTCTCGTTCTTCGAGATGTCCACGGCCCTCGCCTTCGACTACTTCGACCAGAGCGACGTCGAGGTCGCCGTCATCGAAACGGGACTGGGCGGACGGTTGGACGCCACCAACCTCATCATCCCGATCGTGAGCGTCATCACCAACATCGGACTCGACCACATGGCCCTGCTGGGCGACACGCTTCCCAAAATCGCAGCCGAGAAAGCGGGAATCATCAAAAAAAGCATCCCGGTCGTGATCGGCGAGAAGAGCGACGAATACAACCACGTCTTCGACCAGGCGGCAACGGCCATGATGTCCAAAATCGTCTATGCCGAAAACGATTTCGCGTGCATCAACCATTCGACGGAAGGGGATTTCCAGAAATTCAGCATCCAGCGCCACCGCGACAACAAAGTTTTCAACCTGGAACTGGACCTTACGGGCAATTACCAGGTACACAACATACTGACGGCAATCGCCGTCATCGACCTGCTGCACCAGGAAACCCCGCTGACGATCAGCCTGCGCGCGCTCACGGAAGGCATGCGCACCGTCGCTTCGGGCACGGCCCTGCAAGGCCGGTGGCAGAAGCTCGGCGACAAACCTCTCACGATCTGCGATACGGGACACAACGCCCACGGCATCCGCTACGTTGCGGAACAGTTGGCCGCAACCCCCCACCGCGACCTCTACTGCGTACTGGGATTCGTCAATGACAAAGACCTATCGAGCGTACTGCCTCTGTTTCCCAAAGAGGCCCGTTATATCTTCACGCAGCCCGGCAACGAACGGGCGCTTCCGGCCGGCAAGCTGGCTGAAAAAGCGGCTGCATACGGTCTTCGGGGCGAAGTGGCCGACACGGTGAGCGGGGCATTGGCCCGGGCGCGGGAGATGGCCTCGGAGGAGGACATGATCTTCATCGGAGGCAGCAATTTCGTCGTCGCCGAAGTGCTCGAATAAACCCTAAGTCACCTTTGGCGAAAGCCATTACCTAAAAGCCGGAAGGAAACATTTCCTTCCGGCTTTTCAATCGTGGCCGGCACTGCCGACCCGGCTGCAAAAACTCTTGCGGCATAGCTGTCGCGCCTTCGTCCGCCTCTTCCCGGCCGGCCTTCTCTTGTTTCACGGCTTCGGCAAAACAACCGCCCGTCCCGCACCAGCCGACCGGAAATACCGGACTTTAAGCCTCACCGATCTTGGGACCTCCGCCCAGCGGAAAATCGCCGGGAGAATGGCGCTGCGGAGCCGGTATTTCGATTTTTCCCACATTGCTTTCATAGCGGGTAATGTTCTCCTGCAGGGAGAGCAGCAGGCGCTTGGCATGTTCCGGGGTCAGGATCACACGACTCTTGACTTTGGCCTTCGGCACACCGGGAAGGACCGTCGCAAAGTCGATGATAAATTCCGAAACCGAATGCGCGATGATCGCCAGATTGATGTAATTACCCTGAGCTACGTCCTCGCCCAGATCTATCTCCATTTTTTGATTCTCTGCCATAGTATTGAATTTTTAACGTGTATGGACAAAATTATCCATTTTTCGATCCCTCTCCCGACCCGAGAAGGCAAAGTTATGGAGAACTTATCAACATTATAGAACAACGATTCTCCTTTCGACCCTCTTTTCCGCCCTTTTTCCGAAACCGGGCCGAATTTTAAGTTAGTTTTCGTATCTTTGCGAAGAAAACCTGCAAGAAAGAGCATGTATCTGGAAATCATCGAGATTTTGCTGCGCGGATTCTGCGTCGGCGTCGCCGCGTCGATCACGGTAGGACCGGTGGCCGTTCTGTGCATCCAGCGGACCCTCAGCAAAAGCCGCCGCTCGGGGATCGTGTCGGGGCTCGGTGTAGCCGCTGCCGATACGCTGATGGCGATGATCGCTTACTTCTGCTACTCGATGCTCCAGGCTCAAATCGACCAGTACAACCAGTTGCTGCGTGTGGTCGCCGGCATCTTCGTAGTCATCGTAGGCGTCTATATCTTCTTTCAGAACCCGGTACCGCAGATCCGCCGCAACCGGGCCGGCAAGACCAGCCTTACACAGGACTTCGCTTCGATTTTTGGCCTTACGATCGCCAATTTCGTGCTGGTCATTCCCTATATCCTGACTTTCTTCGCGGTTTTCAAAATTTCGACGATCGAAACCTTCGACGTCGCCGGCCTGGGACGGGGATTTCTCGTCATCGTAGGATTCTTCGGAGGCGCTATCCTCTGGTGGACCTCCCTGGCTTTCCTGATCAACCTTTTCCGGCGCCGCTTCCGTCCCCGCCACATGCTCACGATCAACCATGTGGCCGGCATTATTATCGGAGTACTCGGCGTCTATACGATTTTATCCACCTTCTTCAACCTCATCCCCCATGGAATGCTCCAAGCCTAAAAAGATCATCATAGCCATCGACGGATTCTCCTCGTGCGGCAAAAGCACCTTCGCCAAAACCATCGCAGCCAAGCTGGGATATATCTTCATCGACACGGGGGCCATGTACCGCGCCGTAACGCTCTATGCGCTCGAACACGGCGCCATCGTTTCGGGCATCGTGGACGAAGAGAAGGTGATCGCCCTGCTCGACGACATCTCGATCGACTTCCGCTTCAACCCCGAACGGGGCGCGAGCGACATCTACGTCAATGGCGACCGGGCGGAGGGACGCATCCGCACGATCGAAGTGAGCAACTGCGTGAGCCGCGTCAGCTCGATCCGCCAGGTACGCGAAAAACTCGTGGCTATGCAGCAGGCGATGGGTCGCCAGCGGGGCGTGGTCATGGACGGACGCGACATCGGCACGGTGGTATTCCCCAATGCCGAAATGAAAATCTTCATGACGGCCGATCCCGAAGTCAGGGCCCGGCGCCGCTACGACGAACTGCTGGCCAAAGGCGACTCCGTATCGCTCGAGGAGATCCGGGCCAACATCGTCGCACGCGACAAGGCCGACATGACACGCGCGATCTCGCCGCTGCGCCAGGCCGACGACGCCGTAGTGCTGGACAACAGCCACATGACCGTCGAAGAGCAAATGACCTGGTTCATGGAGCGTTTCGATAGGATAGCTTGCGGCCGATAACCGCATCGCATAAAATACAATAACGAACAACCTCGGCTATGAGAGTCGAAATCGACAGCCATTCCGGTTTTTGCTTCGGAGTCGTGAGAGCGATCTCCCGCGCGGAAGAGGCTCTGCAGGAGCAGGGCGAGGTCTTCTCGCTGGGGGACATCGTACACAACCGCGTCGAAGTGCAGCGGCTCGAACGGCTCGGCATGCACACGGTGACCCACGATCAGATGCCGGAACTGGGAGGACGGAGCCTCTTCATCCGGGCGCACGGCGAACCTCCTTCGACCTACCGGCTGGCGGAAGAGCTGGGCATCGAGCTGATCGACGCGACCTGCCCGGTCGTGGCCAAACTCCAACGGCGCGTCGTCGAAGCACACGAAAAGATGCGGCAGGTCGGAGGGCAGGTCGTGATACTCGGCAAGCGGGGACATGCCGAAGTGATCGGACTCACCGGGCAGGTCGAAGCTCCCACGCTGGTCGTCGAAACAGAGGAAGACCTCGACCAGATCGACTTCACACGTCCGATCTATTTCCTTTCGCAGACCACGCAAAGCATCTCCCTGTTCCAGCACCTGTGCGACCGGATGCGCAGCCGGGCCACCGACCCTGCGCAGGTCTTCGCCCACGACACGATCTGCCGCCAGGTATCCAATCGCGAAAGTCACCTCGAGGAGTTCGCAGGGCGATTCGACGTAATTATCTTCGTCTGCGGCCGCAAGTCGAGCAACGGCAGGGTCCTTTTCGAAGTGTGTCGCCGGGCCAATCCCCGCAGCTATAACGTCGAAGAGGCTTCGGAGCTGCGTCCCGAATGGTTCGAAGGAGCCGAATCCGTCGGTATCTGCGGTGCTACGTCCACCCCCAAGTGGCTGATGCAGGAGGTGGCCGATGCGGTCGCCGGGCAGAAGCCGTGAAACAAAAAATCCGAAATACGGACGCAAAGCGCCGGCACGTGCCTCCGTATCGGAAACAGACAAGAAATTCAACCTTATAAAAACGATAACGACCATGAAGTACCTGATCCGTTCCGTAAAATATTTTATCGCGCTCTGCGTTCTATATCTGATTATCATGGCGCTGATGCTGCTCACGAATACCTCGGTGCTGACCCCTTCGGAAACCTTCTCGGCTCTCGTCCGCTCCACACGCGGGCAGGTGCTGATCGTCGCGGTGGTGCTCCTCTCGGCCCTGTACCCCAAGTTCGGCTTCATCCGCCGGCAGGAGATCGGCAGCCTGCGCAAGAACCGCGAACAGATCCTCAATGCCTTCGTTTCGGAGGGCTTCAAGCCGGTCCGGGAATCCGAACACGAAATGGTGTTCCGGGCAGACTCCCTCTTCAAGCGGCTCACGCTCCTTTTCGAAGATGAAATCCGAGTCACCCAGACCGGGGAATGGATCACGATCGAAGGTATTCGCCGGGGTGTAGCCCGGGTTTATTACCGCCTGCAGTCCTATCTCGAAAGAACACGCAATGAAAATGAATAAGAAACGTCCCATACTTCGCCGCGCGGCGATTCCTGCGGTCCTCGCCCTGCTTTGCACGCTCTTCTGGTTCGGCAAGCCCAACGATTTCGGGCTGGGCCGAAACATGGAGCTACTGGTCAATATGATGCGGGAGCTTTCGCTCTTCTACGTCGATGAAGTCGATCCCGACCAACTAATGCAGGATGCCGCCGAAGGCATGACCCGCAACCTCGACCCCTACACCGAATTTCTGCCCGAAGAGCAGATGTCGAACTTCGACCTGCTCACCACGGGCAAGTACGGAGGCATCGGTTCGATGATCCGCAAGAAAGGCGATTACGTAATTTTCGCACAGCCCTACGAAGGCTCCCCGGCCGACCGGGCCGGCATCCGCATCGGCGACAAGATCCTCTCGATCGAAGGCGAGGACACCAAGGGTTGGGACCCCGCACAGATAAGTTCCGCCCTGAAAGGCACGCCCAACACCACCGTCCGAATCGTCATCGAACGGCTGATCGGCGGCGAGCACGACACTCTCACTCTGACGCGCGAACGGGTAGCCATTCCCAGCGTCCCCTACGCCGGGTTCGTCGCAAAAGGGATCGGATATATCCAGCACAGCGACTTCACCGAAGGATCGTACGAAGAGATGCGCACCGCGATCGAGAAACTCCGCACACAGGATACCCTGCGGGGATTGATCCTCGACTACCGGGGCAACGGAGGCGGCATTCTGCAGGAAGCCGTCAAGATCGTTTCTATGTTCGTTCCCAAAGGTACGGAGGTGGTCCGCACCAAGGGACGGGCCGCTACGCAGGAGAATGTCTTCCGCACCGCGAACGATCCGATCCTGCCCGATCTGCCGTTGGCCGTGCTGATCAACGGCAATTCGGCTTCGGCGGCCGAGATCGTCGCCGGCTCGCTCCAGGATCTCGACCGGGCCGTACTGATCGGACAGAAGAGCTTCGGAAAGGGCCTCGTGCAGACGACCCGTCCGCTGGGATACAATACCCTGCTGAAACTCACGACCGCCAAATACTACATTCCCTCGGGGCGCTGCATCCAGGCTATCGATTACTCCTCGCGCAAGCAGGACGGCACGGTCGGCAAGGTAGCCGATTCGCTCGTACGGGAATTTACGACCCGCGGCGGCCGCAAAGTCTATGACGGCGGCGGCATTTCGCCCGACATAGCCACCGAGCCTCAGTACATCAGCCGTTTCGCCGTTACTCTGCTGGCTATGGGATTCATCGAGGATTTCGTGGACGAATACATGCAGGAACACCACACCGACACGATCGACAACCGCACGTTCTCGATCACCGATGCGGACTACGACGCCTTCGTCAAATTTATGGAAGGCAAGGAAGTCCCCTACGAATCGGAAACCCGCCGGGTGCTCAAGGTCCTGAAGGAAGTGGCCGAAAACGACCTTTACAGCGACCTGGCCCAGGAAATCACAGCGATCGAGGGCGACCTGAAAGACGACACGCAGACCAATCTGCATACCTATCGGAAAGAGATCGCCGAAACGATCAACAACGACATCGTTCTGCGTCACAGCTATCAGGCCGGCGTGATCGAACATAACCTGGGTGACGACACCGAGGTTCTCCGGGCTACCGAAGTGTTGGAAAATCCGACGGAATACCAAGAAATCACGACCATGCAGACGTCCGAAAAGAAATAACCGGCTATGCTCAAACTGGGGCGCAAAATACTCTCGTTCCGCAAGCGGATCGTAGCCATCGTCGTCGGAGTGACGATGGTGACGCTGTCCCTGCTGTTCACCAACGACATGGCCCGCCGCCTGCGGGAGAAGGAACAGCACGAAGTGGCCCTCTGGGTACACGCCATGGAGCGCGTGATGAGCGACTCGAGTAACGACCCCTTCGTCCAAGACATCCTGAGTCAGCGCAACAACATCCCCTTCATCATCACCAATCAGAACCTGAAGGTATTGCACTCGCATCTCATTCCCGAAGAGATCATCAACCATCCCGACCGCCTGCGCAAGAAGATCAACCAGCTCACCGAAGAGAACACCCCGATCACGATCCAATACTACTGGGGCAAAGACCACAAACACATCATATTCTTCGGCCAGTCCCGGCTGCTCAAGACCCTCTACTGGTTCCCCTACATCCAGCTCTCCGTCATTGCGATCTTCATCCTGCTGGGTTTCATCGCTTTCCGCTCGACCAAGCAGGACGAGCAGAACCGCGTATGGATCGGACTGGCCAAAGAAACGGCGCACCAACTGGGCACCCCCACCTCCTCGCTGCTGGGATGGATCGAATACCTGCGCACGCAGCCCGTCGATCAGGGTGCCGTCGAAGAGATGAACAAGGACTTGAGCCACCTGATGAAGATCGTGGACCGCTTCTCGAAAATCGGTTCCGAAACTCCGCTCACCCCCGAGAATATCAACGAAATAGTAAGCGGATCGGTGATGTATTTCCGCACGCGGGCACCCCGCAACGTAGTGATCGACTATAACGGGCTGGCTATCGCGCCGGTCAAAGCCCAGATCAACACCGCGTTGTTCGAATGGGTCGTGGAGAACCTCATCAAAAACTCGCTCGACGCCTTGCAGGGTCACGGCCGGATCGACGTAGAGATCTCCTCCGACGACAAACACGTGATGATCGACATCAAAGATACGGGCAAAGGAATCCCCAAAAGCAACTGGAAACGGATCTTCGAACCGGGCTTCACGACCAAAACCCGGGGATGGGGCCTCGGACTCTCCCTTTCCCGCCGCGTGATCGAAGAGTATCACCAGGGCCGGATCGGCGTCGTTTACTCCGAACTGGGCAAAGGCACCGATATCCGCATTACCCTTAAACGCTACTTCGACTGATGGCCCTGCAACCCGAAATACGCACGGATTCGCTGGCAGGGCAACTGTCCGACAGCCTGCCGACAACCGAAACGGCCCTTCGGGAATCCATCTTCCGGCTGCGGGATTCGCTGGCGACGATTCCCCCCGACACCCTGCAGGCGACACCCCCCGTCACGGCCGAAGAGCTGTTCGGAGCCGGTTCGACACTCGCGATCGAACCGTTTCCGACGCAATCCGTCCGTCCCATATACGAATCGGCCCCTTTCCAAGGGATCGTACTGGCCCTGGTTTTCGCTTATCTGGTCATCATCTACCATAACCTGCGGGAAGTTTATATCCTCTGTCGGAAATTGAGTCTCGACCGGTCGAAGCCGGGACGCATGACCGACACGCAGGGCAGCACCTACACCCGGTTCCTGTGGGCGGCCATCGGAATAGGACTTCCCATGCTGGCTCTACTGACCTTGAGACTGACGGACCGTTGGTTCCCCATCCCCGAGGTCGTCCCCGAAGCCTGGATCCCGGTACTGGGACTGCTCGCTACGGTCGGCCTGGCCGTTCTCCTGCTTTTCCAGGTAGGACTGCTCCGGATCACGGGTTACGTCACCCTCTCCCGACCGATCACAGATCAGCTTGTAGCGCTAAAATTCAACTATTTAGCACTTTCTGTCGTCTTTCTGTGCCCGTTGATCCTACTCTTCCTGCTGGCTTCGCCCGACACCGGGCATATCCTCTCTTTCGGCATCCTCATCCTCGGCGGAGCACTGCTGTTGCTCTACCTGAAAGAGTCGCTCATGCTCTTTCTCTCGAAAAAAATTTCGATTTTGCATTGGTTTTTGTACCTTTGTGCCGTCGAAATTTTTCCCGTGAGCTTCGTGTGGCTCTCGCTGACAAGAATTTGATAACCCGATAAAACCGTTCTGAATTTGAAAGCCCATAGAGTATTGGTTTCACAGCCCCGTCCGGCCGTGGTCGAAAAATCTCCTTTCTACGAATTATCCCAGAAACACAAGGCTGAAATCGAATATATGCCGTTCATCCGCGTAGTAGGGGTATCGCTCAAGGAATTCCGAAGCCAGCGTGTTGAAATACTGGCTCATACGGCCGTCATCTTCACTTCGCGCACGACAGTCGATAGTTTTTTCCACATTTGCGAAGAGGCCCGGATTACGGTTCCCGAAACCATGAAATACATCTGCCAGACGGAAGCCGTAGCGCTCTACCTGCAAAAATACATCGTATATCGCAAACGCAAAATTTCTTTCGCCGACGGCAGTTTCACCAACTTCATCGAGCTGATAATAAAGCACAAGGAAGAAAAATTCATGCTGGCATTGAGCGAACCCCATAAACCCGAACTGCCGGAAACGCTCGCCAAGTTGAAATTACAGTTCTCTCCGGTGATTCTGGCCCGCACAGTCGCCGCCGACCTGAACGATTTGGACATCAAGAAATTCGATCTGCTGGCCCTCTATTCGCCATCGGACGTCAAGGCCATTCTCGAACGCTTCCCCGCCGAGGAGCTGCCCGCAGTCGCCACTTTCGGCGAAGGCACGCTGCGTGCTGCGGTCGATGTCGGCATCAAGGTCAAAGCCATGGCTCCGACCCCTACGGTCCCTTCGATGGCCAAAGCCGTCGATATTTACCTCACGAAACTGGCGAAAGGCGAACAGATCGAAGATGTCGCCGTCACGCACGACGCCGACAAAGAGGAGTTCATCCGAACCCAACAGCATAAGTTAGCCAAGAAAAGCCGTACCCGGCGCACGACTCCGGCGGAGAAGAAATAACGGAACGGCTCCGTGCGACCATCACCGGTTCAAAGTGCGATTCCGAAGGATTCCATCCGGCAAACAAGAAGCGGACGACGCTATTTCCGTCGCGATTTCGCCGACACCGACCGAAAACGGCATTAAAACCGCATACAGTTACCTGTTTCAGCTATGACAGACCGTTCGCTTCCCCGTCAGGAAAGGCTTCGTTCGTTCGGGGCCATCCGCCGCCTGTTCGAAAGCGGGGAGAGCGGATTCGTCTATCCGCTGCGCTACGTCTGGATCGCCGAAGCGGACGAAATTCCTTCGGTCGAAGTACTCTTTTCGGTTCCCAAGAAGTTTCAGAAACGGGCCAACAAGCGCAATCTGCAGCGTCGTCGTATGAAGGAGGCTTACCGGCTCAACAAAGAGATCTTCGACCGGGAGGGAAATCCCGTCGCACTGGATCTCGCCCTGATCTATTCATCCAAAGAGCTCACCCCCTACCGGGTCATAGAACATGCCGTACAGAAAATCATGGAACAAATTATGGCGAGGCTTTAGGCGGGTCTGCACGCTGCCGCTGATCGTGCTGGTAAAGTTCTATCAACGCTGCATATCGCCCTTCACTCCCGCTTCGTGCCGCTACACGCCGACCTGTTCCCAATACGCGCTCGAAGCGCTGCGCAAGTACGGTCCCCTGAAAGGAACGTGGCTTACGCTCAAAAGACTCTCGCGCTGTCATCCCTGGGGCGGCAGCGGATACGACCCCGTACCCTAATAAAGGTCGGCGGACTTTTTCGTATCCGACCCTGCATCCCGAAATCCGAGCGGATCGCAGGGTTCGTTATTCCGGTTATTTCCCGAAACCGGCCGTTCGTCGATAAAATTCCCCTCTTCGTCTATTTCAATTGCACGCACGGAAAGCCGTCGTTAGTTTTGCGTCAAAACCAAAACCATGAAACGACTCCTGCCGATACTGCTTTGCTCCCTTCTTCTGTCGGGGCTACGGAATGCAACCGCACAGGAAGCGTCCAAAACATGGACCTTGCAGGAGTGTCTGGACTACGCTTACCAGAACAACATCCAGGTACGGCAAAGCCGCAACAACCAACTTTCGGGCATCGAGGATACCAAACAGGCGAAAGCCGCCCTCTTTCCGTCGCTGGTGGCATCGACCACGCAAAGTTACACGAACTACCCTTCGTCCGAAGTCACGGACAACAACAGTTATACGGGGACCTACGGCATAACGGCGGGAATGACGATCTTCGAAGGTGGCAAGCTCCGTACGGAAGTCAAGAGGCAGAAAGTCCAGAATCAAATGGATGCTCTCTCGGTCGAGGAATCCGTGAACGACATCCGCATCGCCATCGTCGAAGCCTACATGCAGGCGCTCTACGCCGCCGACGCCGTGCGAATCAACCGCAGCACGGCCGAAGCCTCGAAGGCCCAGCGCGACCGGGCCGAAGAGATGCTGCGCACGGGCTCGATCAGCCGCGTGGATTTCGCCCAGCTCCAAAGCCAATATTCGAGCGACGAATACCAGATAGTCGTAGCCGGCTCGACACTGGACAACTATAAACTGCAACTCAAGCAACTGCTTGAATTAGATATTATGGAAGAGATGAATCCGGCCGTGCCGGGGGTTAAAGAAGAGAACGTGCTGAAGGCTTTGCCGCCCAAAAACGAAGTGTATGAAACGGCTCTGAAAGTCATGCCTCAGATCCGTAGGGGAGAGTTGGGCATCGAGGCGGCGAAGCTGGAAGAAAAAAGCGCACGTGCCGGATTCTTCCCTTCCATATCCCTATCCGCCAGCGTGGGAACGGGACATATGTCGAACAACGACTTCGAAAGCGGCAGCCAGATATGGAACCGCTTCAACGAAAACGTAGGGCTCACGCTCAACATCCCGATTTTCTCGAACCGTAAGAACCGCACGGCCGTCAATAAGGCGAAAATCGCCCTCAACGACAGCTATCTGGAGTGGACATCGCTGCAAAAAGAGCTGTTACGGAACGTGGAATCGGCCTACCTGGACGCCGTATCGGCCCAGGCCCAGTATCTCTCGGCCCGCGAAAAGGAGAAATACGCCCGGGAGAGTTACGAGCTGACCAGCGAACAGTTCCGCGTCGGAGTGAAAAACACCGTCGAGCTGATCACGGCCCAAAACGAATATTCGGCAGCACAGCAACAGGTCCTGCAAGCCAAATATCTCACCCTGCTGAGTATCGAACTGCTCAACATCTATCAGGGGCTTCCTGCGAGCGACATTTACTAATCCGCACAAGCGGGTTCCGCCAAGCGGGGCCGCACCGGATAAATCGATAATCGAAGATATGAAAAAACGGAATCTGCTCATAGCGGCGGGCGTAGTAGCCGCAGGCGTCTGCATCTGGCTGATCGCACGCCCCTCGAAAGGGCCGAAAGTCCTGCTCGAAACCGCCCCCATAAGCCATATCACCATCCGCAACTCGGTGACGGCGACCGGAACGGTCGAGCCGGTTACGCAGGTCGAGGTCGGCACGCAGGTATCGGGCATCATCGACAAGCTCTATGCCGACTACAACGACCAGGTGAAAGCCGGACAACTGATCGCCGAAATGGACAAGGTGACCCTACAGGCCGAACTCGAATCGGCTCAGGCACAACTCGCCAGCAGCAAAACCGAATACGAATACCAGACCAAGAACTACGCCCGCACCAAGACCCTGCATGAAAAACAACTGGTGAGCGATGCAGAGTACGACCAGGCTTTTTACCTCTACGAAACGGCCCGCAACGCCTACGAGCAGAGCCAGGCGGCAATGGTCAAGGTAAAGCGCAACCTGGGTTATGCGACCATCACCTCGCCGATCGACGGCGTGGTCATCAGCCGTGCCGTCGAAGAGGGCCAGACGGTGGCTGCCGGATTCGAAACCCCGACGCTCTTCACCATCGCCAACGACTTGACACAGATGCAGGTCGTGGCCGATGTGGACGAAGCCGACATCGGCCAGGTCGCCGACGGCCAGCGGGTACAGTTCTCCGTAGATGCCTATCCGGACGACACGTTCGAGGGGACGGTCCTCCAGGTACGGCTCGAAGCCACGACCGAATCGAACGTGGTCACCTACGAAGTGGTCATCGACGCTCCGAATCCCGACCTGAAACTCAAACCGGGACTTACGGCCAACGTGACGATCTTCACGCTCGAAAAAGACGACGCAACAGCCGTCCCGACCAAAGCCCTGCGCTTCGTTCCCAATGCGGAACTGTTGGGAGAGATCGGATTGACCGCAGTCGAAACGGACAGTCAGGCGGCTCCGGGAAGCAGGGAACTGTGGGTGAAGGAGGGAACGACGCTCCGCCCCCGCCGGGTATATGCAGGCGCTGCCAGCGGCGACATGACCGAAATCACCGAAGGGCTCACGGGCAGCGAGGAGATCGTTACCGGACTGGTAACGGCCAAGCCCCGCGAGGAGACTGCCGCCATCGAGCGCAGCCCCTTCATGCCGGGACCTCCGGGAAGCAACGACAAGAAAAAATAGCGAACGACGATGAAAGAGGTCATCCGATTGGACAACATACGACGGGATTTCGTCGTCGGCGACGAGGTGGTGCACGCACTGCGCGGAATTTCGCTGACGATCACCGAAATCCGACAGGAATGCATTTTCGGCCTTTTGGGGTATAAAATTTTATTTCGGGTGATTTCGTGACGGAAAAGGCTCTCCCGGACAGTCGGTTTTAGCTCTCCGCCCGCCGGGTTTTCAGCTGCGGGGCCACTCGCCGACCTCCATGTCGCGCATCTCCGCGCCGTCGATCGTAAGGCGTACGGCCGTGCGGACCTTGTGGAAGCCGAACTCCCCGGCAGCTCCGGGGTTGACGTGGAGCAGGTCGTAGACGGGATCGTAGATGACTTTGAGGATGTG
>OHFH01000422.1_pt1 | contig 14815 bp, 14 predicted proteins | sample 1567401 | NCBI WGS metagenome assembly OHFH01 (sample SAMEA3879542, study PRJEB24766) | human gut metagenome | biome: human-associated habitat; feature: feces | place: USA | collected 1985/1987
TTATCTCCGACAGTGAGATGCAACGCTTTATTGCAGTAGCCGGTACTTACAATGACCATCTTATGTACTTCCAACCTGATGAGTTGAATTTGTCCAAAGGTACAAAAGTTCGTATCACGGGCGGTGACTTCGAGGGGCAGGAAGGTCTTTTTCTGAAAGTAAAAGGTGCACGTGATCGTCGTGTGGTTATCGAGATACAAGGTGTTATTGCCGTTGCGCTTGCTACCATTCATCCGGATCTTATAGAAGTAATCAAATAATTGACGATCGGCGGTTGCCATTGAACAGCTGATAAATCACAAATTATAAATTATAAATCATTATGTCTCTTTCTGAAGAAACACTTGCTCTTCGGCGTGCAGCGCACGATCTGATGTATTTAGGTATGGACGGTAATCCGGTCTATAGCGACGACCTTTCCCGTCGTAACGGTGAAGTTTATCGCCTGACTACGGCTTTGTATAATTCCGGTGTCAAAGGTTCTACAGTTGAAGAACAGGCTAATGTTTGTCTGGCTCTTCTGATGGGCTATAGTGCCTCGTTCATTGATCACGGTGAAAAGCAGAAGCATATCCAGGAAGTCTTGGATCGTTGTTGGGATATTCTTGATGCTCTTCCTGCTTCGTTACTGAAACTTCGTCTGCTCACTGCCTGCTATGGCGAGGTGTTTGATGAGCCTTTGGCTGATGAAGGCCGGGTTATTATTAATTCTTGGGATTCCGCATCGCTTACTGTTGAACAGCAAGAAGCTATTGAAGAGTTTCAGAATGTGGTAGATAATCCTTATCCGTGGGAATATATTGATGAATGAAAAGTAAATTTACTCGGAAAAAGAGTGGCGTAAAGATATGTGTCATTGATTTCCATTGAAATATTAGCTCTCGGCATTGAAATATCCTTAGAAGTTCTTCCATGAAATAGTGTAGGGGCATAGTGATTATGAGAATCTGCTTCTATGACTATAGAAATGCATATTAGTAATTTTAAAACTTATTCCTCTTTTTATAACCCTTATGGTAAAATTGGATGTTTACCACTAAAGTATCATAACTAATTAACTTTAAGATTTATTGGTGTTTTTATGTTGTTGATATTTTTTGTTGTGGTCGGTTTCTTGATATATTATCAATACAAAAAGGAAAAGAGGTTGATTAATCTGATATCGGTTTTATCTGGCCCATATTGGGTGCTAATACCTTTGAATAATTTGCTTGTCTACAAATTAGGCTTTTTACAAATATCGGATGATGTAATTTTAATGCTGACAGTAGGTTTATTTTGCTTTTTTATAGGGACTTTGCCTGTTAATAATCGATGCTCTGTTCAAAATGCAGAAGAAGAAAATAGGGATAATTTACTGAAGTATAATGTGTCTTGGATGGCGTTTGTCGTTTTTATAATAGCTTTAATGGGGCTGCTAAAATTATTGAGTATGTTTCGGTCAGGAGCTTTTGATGCAGTAAACGTGGACGAAGCTGAAGGGGTGATGGGTAATGGGGTTGTTGGACATTTGATGAATTTTTCCTATTCCATAGCTCCTTTTGTTTTTCTGTATTGGACTTTTTATCCGAAAAAAATTCAATATTTGATACCAATTCTAATGTTGGTGGTTGTTACTTTTGGAACATTGGTGAAATACAATATCATTGGTTTGCTCGTTACTATCTTCATGTTTATGATGGTTTACCGGAAATCGTTGGTTAAAAAGGCACTTCTTTTTTTGGTTATTTTTACAGTACTTATTTTTGTTTCTAACTATGCTTTTACATTCTTTCAAAAAGGGGCGAATGTGGATTCCTCATTTTACGTGGATCATTTGTGGACTTATGCTTCTGGTTCTCTGATTTATGATAATTATGTATTTGATACAGGTGTAAGAAGGGATGTTACTATTTGGTATAAATTACTCACCTTTGTTTGTGCTTTGCCTAATATGTTTTTAAGTAAACTATATGATATAAAACTTTTTCCGCATGAACGGCAGAATGATCTTCCCATTGCTGTAAATAGTGAAACGACCAGTAATGTAGTAGATGCATTTGGATATATCTATCCATCATATGGTTATTTTTACGAGATAGTTTGTTTCTGTGTGGTAGTGATGCTGATAGGATTTGTATCTGCATTAGTTTATAAGCAGGGTATTTCTAAATCAGATAAAATTCATTCATACTTGGCGATATATCTTTCTTATTTTGTATTCTTTTCATTCTTTGGAACCTTTTATATCGTGTCTGGTCCATGGGAGATTATGGTATATGCTTTGGTTACTCCTCAATTATTTTATAAACGTAAAAAGAAATATTTATGCAAATCGGAATGATGACTTTTCATGCCTCATATAATTTTGGATCTGTATGGCAGGCTTTCTCTTTGCAATATACTGTGAACTCTTTAGGCTATAATTGTGAAATTATTAATTATAGGATGAAATCACAAAAAAACAAATATTCACTTTTTCCGGTTAAAGAAGGCTGGAAATTAGCTTTAAGAAGTTTTCTATTGCTTAAGCATATTAATGGAAAGCGGCAGGCTAATAGAAAATATGAAAATTTTATCAATACTAAGCTCAAGCTCTCTGAAGAGATAAACTACGTGGAACAATTAAAATCTTTTGCAAATCGTTACGATGTTTACTTGGCAGGTAGTGACCAAATTTGGGGATATGACATTCCTGAATTTATTAGCTCTAATGAGGATTCAAGAAGCCCCTATTTTTTAAGTTTCACTGATGGCTATAAAGTATCGTATGCTAGTTCCACGGGCATTGCTACGTTTAATGAACTTATGCTTCAGCAAGAGAATTTAAAAAAAATCTCGCATATAGCAGTGCGAGAAACTAGGGGGAAAGAGTTGGTGCAGCAAGTGGTGGGAAAAGAGGTAGAAGTGACTTTGGATCCAACTTATCTTATTCAGCATGAAGACTGGCTAAATATAGCCGAAGAATATAGTTCTATTAATTTACCTCCGAAATATGTATTAATTTACAGTCTTCAAGGTGTGAAAAAACGTAAGAAATGGTTGCAGCTCATTGATGCTATTCATTTAAATCATCCAGAATATATGTTTGTTACAGTTGCTCCTTTTGCTCCTATAATTGGTAAAGGAATAATAAATCAGGCCAGTGCAGGCCCTGGGGAAATTTTGCATTTTTTTGCTCATGCAGCTTATGTGTTTACCGATACATTCCATGGTATGTCGTTTTCCATACATATGAGAAAAAATTTTTCTCTTTTTGAAAATATTAATGCTGATTTCAGAAAGATGAATATTCTGGAAAAATTTAACTTAATAGATAGGGTAACTACTGATATTCATCGAAGTGTAGAACTATTTAATCAAGTTATATTTTATAAGGAGAGAGAGCCTTCTATTCAAACAGAAATTCAGCACTCAATGAGCTATTTGAAGAATGCTATTAACGATTATTATTCACACTGCTAAAAAGTCGATGTTTTATAATGATTACAGAACAATTTGAAATATGTAATAAAGAACTTTGTACAGGATGTGGAGCTTGTGCACAAATATGTGCTTTGAATTGTATCTTAATGACTGCTGATGATGAAGGCTTTATTTATCCTGCTATTGATTTTAATAGATGTATTTCATGTAATAAATGCAGAAAAATATGTCCAGTCAATAGTCCGGTTACAAAAACTCCTTCTCAATTTTATATGGCCTGGCATAATTCTTCGGATGTTCTTCTGAAGAGTAGTTCTGGGGGAATTTTTACATCGTTGGCAAATTATATATTCGAAAAGAAAGGGGTGGTATTTGGTGTAGCTCAAAATCCAGAAAAAGTATATGCTTATCATGTAGCTATTGAAAATGCTGACAGTCTTGATAAATTACGGAAAAGTAAATATTATCAAAGTGATACATTGTTGGTTTATAAAGAGGTGAAGAATCTTTTAGCGCAAGGTCGTTGGGTTCTCTTTACCGGAACAGCTTGTCAAATTGTAGCTCTTCAGAATGTCTTAGGAAATATTTGTAAAGACACCTTGGTTACTATGGATGTGCTTTGTCATGGTATTACGAGCTCTAAGGTTATCCGTTATTATTTAGCAGATATGGAGAATATCTTTGGTAAACACATTGTTGGTTTTGATTTTCGTGCAAAAACACCAAGGTTCGGTTGGGCTAAAAGTACCAAGGTCCGGCTGCATTTTTCTGATAATAAAATGTATACATATAGTTATGAAGAAGACTTGTTTTTCCCGGGGTTTAATAAGAATCTTTTTTTGAGAGAATCGTGCTATCATTGCTCTTATTGTGGAACACAACGAGTAAGCGATTTTACAGCTGCTGATTTTTGGGGTATTGACAGAAACTCTGTTTCAAAAGAGCAACTTTACAATGGCATATCCTTATTGTTGGTTAATACAGAAAAAGGAAATCATATTAAAGCGGATTTGAGTGATGTTTTATATACCCGTATGGTTGATGCGGAAAACTTGATACCTAAAACGAGTTTGGCTCTTACACGTCCTTGTGATAGGCCTAAAGAACGGGATATCATATTCAGCATGTTTGCAAGGTGCGGATATGTTGAGACTTTGCACAAGTTAATTCCTCAACATTTTAAAAAAGTGAGAAAAAAGAAATATATAACTACTATCATAGGTGAACGAGGATATCAGTTGCTGAAAATGGTTTTACACAAATAGTTCTCTATGGGAAAATATAAAAAGTTGGGCGTAAACATCGTAACTTTTTTTGTGGGCAACATGGGGAGTAGGCTTATTCAGTTTATTTTCATTCCTATGTATACGTACTGGCTTACCACGTACGAGTATGGCATTATTGACACAGTGGTTATTACAGTTTCGTTATGTTGTCCACTTGTGTCGATGAGCATACATGATGCATTACTAAGATTTTTGTTGGAACATGATGGTAAAGAGAATGAATATTATTCTGCATCTTTATTTTTAGGCGCTATAGGATCTTTGTTTTTCTTGCTAAGTGCATTTGTGTTTAATAGCATTGACTTGCTACGCCCTTATTGGTTATATTTCTATATATATATGGTTCTGTCTGTATTTTTTTACATACAAAATTCATTAATAAGAGGTTTGGAGTATAATAAGTTATATTCCGGTCTGGGGGTGATAAACACTCTCTTGCAGGCACTCTGTATTTTACTGCTCGTTGGCAAATTTCGGTTAGGTATTGATGGTTACTTGATGTCTATGATAATAGCCTATGCATCCTCATTATTGGTTTCCATTTTCGCAACTAAGAGTTGGAACTATTTTTCTACAAAATATATCAGTAAATGCCAAATACAAAGTATGCTGATGTATAGTCTTCCTTTGGTGCCTAATGCAATGATGTGGTGGGTTATAAATTCTTCGGATAAATATATGATTCTTTACTTCCTTTCACCAGAAGCTAATGGTGTTTTTGCCATCGCTTCGAAGATACCTTTAGTGATAAATGTTGCTTATTCTATTTTTTTGATGGCATGGCAAATATCTGTGGTAGAAGAACGAAATCAAGAAGGTAAAGAAAACTTCTATCATATGATTTATTTATGTATGATATCGGGACTCTTTATTTTTGCCTCTTTTATAATGATATTCATAAAACCTGCAATCTTGACATTTCTGTCCGATGGATATAACGAGACTTGGAAGTATATTCCTCTTTTATTGATAAGTGCTATTTTTACCTGCTTAGCTGGATATTATGGTTCTTTTTATGTAGCTTTTAAAAAAACAGGTGGTGCTTTGAAAACCTCTATGGTTTGTGCTATGGTAAGCATTTGCTTGAATTTATTTCTTATTCGTTATATCGGGTTGTTAGGAGTGGCTATGTCAAATTTGATATCATTTTTAACTTTATATGTTTATCGGATAATAGATACTAAGAGATTTTTGATAATAAAGCCTGAATCTGTTTTGGTTTTATGTAATACTGCTATTCTAATAACGCAAACTTTTATTATCTATTTTTTAGATGGCTATGTAGCTTTTTTGATTTTAATTTTCCTCTTTGTTTTAATGACTTTTATAAACAGATCGTTACTTGTTAAAATTGTTGCCATTTTAAAAGAAATTGTGCAAAAAAAATATTATGGAAAGAATTCAGTATAATGTGATAGAACGTGATACCAAGAATGCTTCAGGTAAAGCTAAAAAAGATGTGGGAAACATCTTACGAATTAATGGGTTTAAAAACCTTTATAATCCATTAGAATATAGGTACTTTAGAGTAATGCAACAACTATGGTCTATTAGTAGGCTTAAATCGGATATTTGTTTATTTGTTCAATATCCTGCTAATATACAGATCTGCTATAACTATTTGAAATCACGTAAGGGCTTTAAAATTTGTATTATTCATGATTTAGAGTCTTTACGTGGCACAAAGACAGTAAAAGAGGAAATTTCCGTGCTTAATTCGTTCAATATTGTTATCAGTCATAATGAAAAGATGAGCCAATATTTGCGAAGCAATGGACTTGTTTCTCGTATAGTGGAGTTGGATATATTCGACTATTTACTTCCGGTTGATTTACCAATCAACGCTACTTATAGAAATAATGAAATAGCCTTTGCTGGTAATCTTGAGAAATCTATATTTCTAAAGAGAATGGGTGAATTGCAGGATTTTAAAGTAAATTTATATGGAGCACCTATCAGTGATATGCAACCTATTGTCAGTAATCGTAATATAGATTATAAAGGTTGCTTCTCTTCGGAAGACCTCATTAGTCATCTTAGCGGTGGGTGGGGATTGGTTTGGGATGGTGATTCTTTGGATTGTTGTAATGGTATTGCCGGTGAGTATATGAGGTATAATTGTCCTCATAAGGTTTCAATGTATATCGTTTCTGAACGACCTATTATTATATGGAATCAAGCAGCTATGGCCGACTATGTTGTGAAGCACAATCTTGGCATAAAAGTAAGTAGTTTGCATAATTTACAAAATATAATTTCTTCTTTTTCATCAGATGAATATAACTTAATGGTCCGTGCAGTGAAAGCTGAGAAAATGAAGTTGTCTGTGGGTGGGCAGTTACAAGGAATTTTAAATAGTATATTAAATCAATAAATATGCATCAGAAACAATATGATTATTTGATAGTAGGTGCGGGTTTATATGGCGCGGTTTTTGCCAAACAAGCAGTAGATAAAGGTAAGTCTGTGCTTGTAATTGATAAACGATCACACATAGCAGGAAATGTCTATACGGAGCGAATTGCAGATATTAATGTTCATAAATATGGTGCTCATATTTTTCATACAAATAACGAAGTTGTTTGGAAATTTGTGAATCGTTTCGCATGTTTTAATCGCTTTACTAACAGTCCGCTGGCTAATTATAAGGGCGAAATTTTTTCTTTGCCGTTTAATATGTATACCTTTAATAAAATGTGGGGAGTTACGACACCTCAAGAAGCCTTTGAAAAGATCGAACAACAGAAAAAGGCTGCCAATGTGCACTCTCCTTTTAACTTGGAAGAGCAGGCCATTTCGTTAGTTGGAACTGATATTTATGAAAAACTTATTAAGGGGTATACAGAAAAGCAATAGGGAAGAGATTGCAAAGATTTACCATCTTTCATTATCAAACGCTTGCCTGTTAGATTTACATATGATAATAATTATTTTAATGCTCTTTATCAGGGGGTACCAATAGGAGGATACACTGAAATGGTAAATAAAATGCTTGATGGTATTGAAGTTAACCTGAATGTGGACTATTTAGAGGATAGAGACTTATGGAACAATATAGCTCAAACAGTGGTTTACACAGGTCCGATAGATGCCTTTTATAAATATTGCTTTGGTGCATTACAGTATCGTTCTGTTCGTTTTGAAACAGAACTGTTAGATATTCCTAACTATCAAGGTAATGCGGCTGTAAACTACACGGATAGTGAAACTCCGTGGACTCGTATTATAGAGCATAAGTGGTTTGAATTTGGTAAGAACGAAAAAGGGGAAGATATACCACGAACGGTTATTAGCCGTGAATTGAGTTCTGAATGGAAACTTGGCGATGAACCTTATTATCCTGTTAATGATGATTTTAACAATAGCTTGTATTTCAAGTATAAAGAGTTGTCTGATAAAGAACGTAATATTATTTTCGGTGGTCGTTTAGCGGAATATAAGTATTACGATATGGATGCGGTTATTGCATCTGCTTTGGAAAAGTCGAATTCTGTTATCAAAACTGTTCAAATATGTTGAATCGCTTGTCCATTCTATTTAGGGCTATTTGGGGTTATATGATAAAATTCAAAATAGATTTGTTGGGAATAGGAGGGGTTCATAAATTACAAAATCGCAATGAAGATAAAAGGATTATTGTATCCCTTACAAGTTATGGTAGGCGAGTTGAAAGCGTTGTATATTATACATTAGTATCTCTTTTAAAGCAAAGACTAATGCCAGATAAAATTGTCCTATGGTTGGATAATGATAATTGGTGTGATAACAATTTACCTCCAAAAATATCAAAGTTAAAGCAGTATGGCGTTGATATACTGTATTGTAAGGACATTAGATCTTATAAAAAATTAGTTCCAACATTAGATTTATATCCTAATGATATTATAATCACAGTTGATGATGATGTTTACTATTCCAATGATTTAGTTTTATCGTTATATAATTCGTATTTAAATGATATGGATAAAATTAGTTGTCTGAGAGCTTCTGTTATTACATTTAAAAATGATGGTACAGTTGCTCCTTATAATGAGTGGCTAACATCTAAATATACAGGTGATTTGAATATTGATGTTTTTCCTGTGGGAGTAGGTGGTGTTTTATACCCTCCAAATTCATTACACAAGGATGTGTGTCGAGAAGATTTATTTATGACATTATGTCCTGCCGCAGATGATTTGTGGTTTTGGATGATGGCAAATCTGAACCATATAAAACATAAACAGTGTTATAAAAAGAAACCTAATTATGTTTTTGATGACTTATATCAATATTTTCATAAAGGATCAGCATTAACACATTTTAATTATGGAGAAAATAAAAATGATGTTCAACTTGGTAAAATTCTAGAATATTATCATACCCAAATCAATAAGTTATAGTTTGTATAAATGATAGAGAATAAAATTATAATCTGGGGTGCAGATAATTCACATGCTCTGGGGGTAATTAGACAATTGGGAAAAAGTAATTTAGATGTTCTATTTTTAGTTAATGGAAGATCTAATGGTTATGCCTCTAAGAGTAAGTATTGTAAGAAAATAGTATTTTTATCAAATGTAGAAAAAGGATTTAATTATCTGCTTAGTAATTATAAAGATAAAAGTAATAAGGCAATATTGCTTTTAATGGGAGATGAAGTTGCTGAAGTTGTAGATAAAAATAGAGAGAAATTATTGCCATATTTTTTCCTTTCAGGAACATCAGAACAGGGGCTTTTATCAAAAATTGATGATAAAAATATAATGTCTGAAATTGCAAAAAGACATGGGTTTACTATTCCTAAATCAGTAGAATTCAAATGGAATTCTCGTGTTGATAATATTGAATATCCTTGTATTGTTAAACCCACTGCTTTAGCCACAGGTAGATTAGACTTTAAATCTCATATTTGTTGGTCTGAGAATGATTTGATTAAAATGACTAAACTAATGAATCATGGAAATAAATATATTCTTCAGCAATACATTCCAAAAGAATATGATTTATTAATTACCGGATACAGAAAGAAAAATGGTGAAGTGGTTTTAGCTGGTACATATTATAAGGATCGTTGGTCGGATGATGGTGGTGCTTCTCATGGTTATATAGTCCCTGACATCCCGGAATATACTAATCCGAAGGGAATAGAATCTTTTTTAAGGGAAATAGATTATTATGGTTTGTTCAGTGTTGAATATGGTTTATATAAAGGAGTAGCTTATTTCTATGAGTTTAATTTGAGAAATGATGGTACTTCACACATATTCTATCAATGTGGAGCCAATTTGCCTTTATCGTGGATTTATGATTGTATCGATTATGAGAATAATGTGCCTATTAAGGTAGAAGGAAAGAAATATGCAATTAACGAAGTACTTGATCAAATCAATATAGTTAGGGGTAAAGTTTCTAGAAAACAATGGGAAAAAGACAGATTAGAGGCTTCGGCTTTTTATTTCTATGATCCTGAAGATCTTGTTCCATGGAAAGTCGCAAAACGAACGGCCTGGTTCAATAGGGCTTTTCGTTCATTTCTATTGAAGTATAGACCGTTAATAGTTTATTGGTTGGATAAGTTAAAATAACTTGTAATGTATGAACAAGATTGCATTAATGTATCATGATGTCTATAAACAAAGTGGTACAGAAAGTGGTTTCCAAAATGAAAGTGCTTTTCAGTATAAAATATCTGAGGAAGAGTTTGAATCCCATGTAAAAGAAATATCGAAGTATTGTGTGAATAATAATGTTGATGTTTTATTTACGTTTGATGATGGTGGGATATCATTTTTAACCATAATTGCTCCTATATTGGAAAAATATAATCAAAAAGGGATTTTTTTTATTAGTACCCAATATATAGATACTCCATTGTTTTTGACAAAAAAGCAAATAAAAGAACTTCGCGAAAGAGGACATATAATAGGTTCTCATTCACATTCTCATCCTCAAAATATTTCGGAATTAGCAAATAGTGATTTATTAGAAGAATGGTCTCGGAGTAAGAAACTACTTGAGTCTATAACAGGTGAAGAAATAAAAATGGCTTCTATTCCTAATGGTTATAGTAATGAAAGAGTTGCTTTACAAGCTTTTCAGGCAGGATATGATTTATTATATACTTCAGAACCCTCGACAAAAATTATCAAATTTGATAACTTTTATTTGATGGGCCGTTATGTAGTATATGAAGGAATGACAAAAAATGATGTGATGAATATAGCTACTTCTAAATCTAAGAGAACTATTATGCATTTAAAATGGTCTGTCATTAATTTGATAAAAAATATTTTAGGCAGCCATTACTCTTCATTAAAAACTAAAATATATCCAAGGAAATAAATCGAAATATATATTGTTTATGGATACAATTAAAATTGCTGTAATCGGTCTCGGTTATGTAGGGCTTCCTTTGGCCCGACTCTTCTCGACAAAGTACAAAACAATTGGCTTTGATATGAACCAATCACGTGTGGATGCTTTGATGGCAGGGCACGATGCTACATTGGAAGTAGCGGATGAATTGTTACAGAATGCCATTCAAAACGACGGCTTTGTCTGTACTACAAAACTTGAAGATATTAAGGATTGCAACTTTTATGTGGTGGCTGTGCCTACTCCTGTTGATACGAATAACCGTCCCGACTTGAAACCATTATGGGGGGCTAGTGAAACGGTGGGTAAGGTTATCTCCAAAGGGGATATTGTGGTATATGAATCAACGGTTTATCCGGGGGTTACAGAAGAAGAATGTTTACCAATAGTTGAAAAAGTATCTGGTTTGAAGTTCAATCAGGACTTCTTTGCGGGCTATTCTCCCGAACGTATTAATCCGGGAGATAAGGAACACACAGTGGAGAAAATCAAGAAAGTAACTTCTGGTTCTACTCCCGAAATAGCCGATATAGTAGATGATGTATATAATTCTGTGCTTGTGAATGGTACACATAAAGCACCGAGTATTAAAGTAGCAGAGGCTTCCAAAATTATAGAAAATTCACAGCGTGATGTGAATATCGCTTTTATAAATGAGTTGGCAAAGATTTTTAATGCGATGGGGATTGATACAAACGATGTAATAGAGGCTGCTGCTTCCAAATGGAATTTTATTAAACTGAAGCCGGGACTGGTTGGAGGTCACTGTATCAGTGTAGACCCTTATTATCTGATTCAGAAAGCGCAGGTCTATGGGGTATTTCCTCGTGTGATGTCATCGGCTCGCCGCCTGAACGATGGTATGGGTGACTATGTGGCAAATCAGGTGATTAAGTTAATGAATCAAAAAGGGGTATTGGTGAAAGATGCCAAGGTTTTGTTGTTAGGTATCACATTTAAGGAAAATTGCCCGGATATTCGCAATACAAAGATTGTGGATATTTACAGTACATTGTCTGAATACACTAAGAATATTACAGTGTATGATCCATGGGCAAATGCAGCAAAAGTTAACCATGAATATGGTATTGTTCTTACAGGAAGTTCTTTGGAAGAGTTACACGGGCAATTTGATACTGTCATTTTGGGTGTGGCTCATGATACTTTTAGAAATGAAAATATCCGTTCTTTTTTGAGAAATATGAATGGAGTGGTGTATGATGTAAAAGGTATCTTAAATAGAGAAATGATAGATGGAAGACTGTAATTTATGCTTTCTGTAATTTGTCCAATATACAATGAGGCAAAGTATATTGATGTGTGTGTACAATCTATTTTGCTTCAAGATTACCCCAAGCAACAATTGGAAGTGTTGTTTGTAGATGGGATGAGTAAGGATGGGACTCGTGACATAGTGAACAACTATTCCAAGCAATACCCCTTTATCCGTTTGCTTAATAATGAAAAACGTATAGTGCCGGTAGCCATGAATATTGGTATAAAAGCTTCTATTGGAGATATTGTTATGCGTTTGGATGCCCATGCTCAGTACCCGCCAAATTATTTCTCTGTACTAGTAAAGGAATTGGTTCGCTTGAGAGCTGATAATGTGGGTGTGGCTTGCAAAACAGATGTATTAAACAAGACTTCTAAAACTTTGGCAATTCGGGAAGTACTAAGTAACAGATTTGGTGTTGGTAATTCTACTTTTCGGTTAGGGGTTGATAAAGTGATAGAAGTGGATACGGTTCCTTTCGGTTGTTGGAAAAAGGACGTTTTTAACAAATATGGTTTTTATGACGAACGTTTGATAAGAAATCAGGATATAGAATTGAATAAAAGGATAGTACGTGGTGGAGGACATATTTTTATTGTACCTGATACATATTGTACTTATTTGGCTCGTGAAACATTTGATGGATTGGCGAAGAATAATTTTGGAAACGGGAAATGGAATATTTTGACAGTGTATTATACGAAGCAATTTAAATCGTTATCGGTAAGGCATTTTATTCCGTTACTGTTTTTGCTTTCTTTGATAGTTCCTTCTATTCTTGCATGTTTTTATTTTCCGATTGGGATTATTTCGTTAATATCTTTATTATTATATATAATTAGTTTGTCGTTAGCTTTGAAGAAGAAGTTATGTTTTTTGTATTTGATGAAAGCATTTGTAATTCTGCATATGTCATATGGATGGGGTTCTTTAGTCGGTATAATAAATATGATTGGATATAGAAAATAGTTTCGCTTCATGTAGCTGTCTTGCAACTGCATATTGTGAAATTTAGTTTAATAGATAGGATGTTTATTAGAAAGTATATAGTTTGGATTATGAATGTGAGACTCCATTTTGATTCATATAAAAGCTTCTTTTTTCAGGGCTAGAAACCAAGTGAAAAAAATCATAGAAAATTTGTGTGTAAAACCAATATCGGCTGATGAGACGTTAAATCTTGAAGTCTTATTTTCTAATTCAGCAATAGAAAATGATGAACTATGAATAAAAAAAAGGAGACTATAGTTTCGTGGATATGGAGAAAAACCCATAAGGAAAAATTACCTCCTCCTTATTATTGTTACTACTCTTTACTAACTATTATCTCAAAACCTATAAGAAAATGGTTTTCGGCTGTACTGATACCTACCATTCCTTTTTCTAACTTACGAGTACAATGTTATAGATGGTGTGGCTATAAAATAGGGAAAAATACTTTTATAGGGATGCGCTGTTATTTGGATGATATGTGTTATGATATGATTGAAATAGGAAATAATGTGACTATTTCTTATGGCGTTTTCTTTGCCTGTCATGGTCGAAAACAAGGACATAATAAATTATTTATAAAAGATGGTGCTTACATTGGAATGAATAGTTCTATAGTTGCACGCAGTAGTGAGGGAGTGGTGATTGGAGAAAATGCAGTGGTGGGAGCCTGTAGTTTGGTAAACAAATCTGTTGCAGATAATTCTGTGGTGGTTGGTGTTCCAGCCAGAGAAATAAGTAAAATCAGGTAGATATATGTTTTTAAAACTCGTCTTTGACCGTGGGGGCTCACTCTTTGGACTAATTTTTCTATGCCCTGTTTTATTGGCTGTCGGTGCTTTGATTCGTATAAGAATGCCGGGAGGTCCTGTTATCTTCAAGCAAAAGCGTGTAGGACAGCACGGGCGATTATTTACGATGTATAAGTTTCGTTCCATGGCTGTAGACCATTCGGGAAGTTCTATTTCTGTAAAAGGTGAGAGACGCATTACCCCTTTAGGAGCAAAATTGCGGAAATATAAATTGGATGAATTGCCTGAATTATGGAATGTATTGATAGGTGATATGAGTTTTGTCGGTCCTCGACCGGATGTACCGGGGTACGCTGATAAATTAGAAGGTGAAAATAGAAGGATGTTACTGTTAAAACCAGGTATTACCGGACCTGCGAGTCTGAAATATCGGAATGAAGAAGAATTATTAGCACAACAGGAAGATCCTCAAAAATACAACGATGAGGTGCTTTTCCCTGATAAAGTAAGGATTAATATAGAATATTTGGATAATTGGTCTTTCTGGAATGATGTTAAAATCATTATTTATACAATACTTGGAAAAGATTTGTAATATCATAAAATGGTTGTTTATACCTTATTATTTATGGTGTAAATAATCTTTGTTTTCTTACTCTTTTTACTTCTCGATTTATCGTTTTTTATAATCACAAATTTTATGGACAAGAGAATTTATCTTTGCCTTGCTCACATGAGCGGCAAGGAGC
>OHFH01000437.1_pt1 | contig 14494 bp, 7 predicted proteins | sample 1567401 | NCBI WGS metagenome assembly OHFH01 (sample SAMEA3879542, study PRJEB24766) | human gut metagenome | biome: human-associated habitat; feature: feces | place: USA | collected 1985/1987
GAAGATCACGCCTTGCAGTTCTCCGGCCAGTGCTTCTTTTGTTTTTCCGGTAAGCCGACTCATATAGCTCATATCTACGCAGGCTTTTTCCGAGATGGACACCGCCAGTGCTTCGCTTGCCGTATCCACAGTAGCCACTGCCTGATGGGGCTTGATGGTTCGTTTGGTGAACATATCCGCCTTACGTTCCAGTTTCCCGTCCTCGTCGATGACTTCCAGCGCACAGAGCAGGTAATAGGAAGAATCATCTGCATAGGCCAGCCGATTTGCACGGTCATTGATAAGGCCATATTTTGCAGAAAAGCTGTCATAGAGGCTGTTCAGTTCCGCCTGCTTTTGGGTAATGGTGCTGTCTGGAACCGCTGCATCCATCTGAAGGTCGATCAGTTCCTGCACACAATCACGCAGTCCCACAAGACCTTTCACGCGGGCTTCGGCGGTGGCGTTGAGGTCAGGGCGCACCATGCGGCTGTTTTCCCGATAGTACACCTGCCCGTCTACAATGGCATAGGAATAGTTCTTCACATTGGGGTCGGCAGGAATGGAGGTGTCAATGGCTTCGCCTTCGCCCAGCTCCGGCAGCTCTGCCTCCTGATAAGTGCCATGAATGTACTTCACAGCATCATGCAGCTGGTCGGAAAGCTCCAGTCCCTCGATGGGGTTCACGGTGTAGTCCATACCATGAGCAGTGCTTACCGGCTCCTGTCTGCCCAGCACCATTTCCGGGTGGTCGATAAAATACCGGTTGATGGCAAACCCGTCCTCCGTCTGTCCGGTCTGGGTCCATTCCGGCACGATGTCCAGCGGGCGATCCCGCTTTTGGAGAAAGATGATGTCCGATACAACCTCGGCACCGGCATTCTTTTTGAACGCGTCATTAGGCAGACGGATCGCTCCCAGCAGCTCGGCACGCTGGGCAAGATAGCGGCGCACGGTGGAATCCTTGGCATCCATCGTATAGCGGCTGGTGACAAAGGCCACCACGCCGCCGGGACGCACCTGGTCGAGTGCTTTGGCAAAAAAGTAGTTGTGGATGCTGAAATTCAGCTTGTCATAGGCTTTATCTCGAACCTGATACTGACCGAAAGGCACATTACCAATGGCAAGGTCAAAGAAGTCACGCCTGTCGGTGGTCTCAAAGCCGCCTACTGTGATGTCCGCCTTGGGATAGAGCTGCTTTGCGATACGCCCGGAAACCGGGTCAAGCTCCACACCGTATAGACGGCTGTTTCGCATTTTCTCCGGCAGCATACCAAAGAAATTGCCCACACCCATAGACGGCTCCAGAATATTTCCGGTCTCAAATCCCATACGGTCCACCGCTTCATAGATGGCCTGAATGACCGTAGGGTTGGTGTAATGGGCGTTGAGGGTAGAGCTTCTGGCGGCGGCATATTCCTCCGGGGTCAGCAGTTCTTTTAGCTGGGCATACTCTAAAGCCCATGCCGGTTTCTCCGGGTCAAACGCATCAGAGAGACCTCCCCAGCCCACATATCGAGAAAGAACCTCCTGCTGTTCGGGGCTTGCCTGCTGTCCGACAGCTTCCAGCTCTTTCAGCAAACGAATCGCATTGACATTTGCCTGGAACTTGGCTTTCGGACCGCCTTCGCCCAAATGCTCATCGGTAATGCGGAAGTTTTTTGCATTGCGGCGCAGGTTAGCCTTGTATTCCTCATAGGAGGCTTCCTCGGCAGCTTTGGCATTGGGGAAGGTCTGCCACTGGCCATTGACCTGAATGGAAACCGGGTGTTCGTCCAGCACTTCCTCAAAAGTTTTCTCCGGCTCTGTCACAGGTACTGGTGGCTCCGGCTCCTCGATATGCAGCCGTTCCACCACCACATCATAAGGCAGATTGTTCTTATCGCCCGGATAGACGGCCATGGTCTCGGAATGGAAGGCCGGGGATTCGGTAGCCGATTGGGGCTGTTCCTGTCCAAAGCCATCCAGCTGACGGGCATACATCCCGCGCAGCAAAGGTGCAACCTCATCCCAGCGGAAATACAGCATAGCCAGACGCTTTTCCTCTGCATCCATGACTTCCAGTTCTATGCCCTGTGCCGTGGTACGGTAATCGGCAATATCGCCGGTCTCCAGATTCAGTGTCTCGATCTCACCGGAATAGGCTCTGCTCAGCCAGTAGGCGATCTCGCTGTTGCTCCTGCCGGATTGCAGCAGCGTGGAAATCTGCTTTTTATCCGCTTCATCCATCAGTCCATGAGCCAATACATCCCACAAGTCCTGATCTGCCTTGTCCGGGTCAATAGGAAGAAACTCGGTATAGTAAGCATTGCGGCGGTCTGCCCGAAGCAGCTGCTCGAACTGTTCTTTGCGCTCTGCCCGGTAGATGGGATATACCATCCCGGTGGGCAGAAGCTGTACGGTGTCCTCCCGCAGCTCTGTGATCTGATAGGCGTCATCCTCGATATACACGGTATCGCCCACGGCATAGACCGGGGCGGCTGGGTCGTAGGAGGTTCTTTGCGGAATTGGGCGGCGAACTGCGTCATATTCCTCATCGGAAATGGAAACTTCGGAAGTCTGCTCTGTCTCGGCATCTGCGATCTGCTCTGCATCTGACATCACCTGTTGGATAAACGGGGCATTGTCCAGTTTTTCCGGGTCTGTCACCTGTCCGTTGACGATCCCTCTTTCTTCCAGAGCTTCCCGGATGGCGATTGGGTCGATGTCGTCAAAACGGTTCTGTTCTTCTTCGGTATAGAACCGGTCCTCCTGAATGAGCTGGGCAAGCCTGCGCTGTACCTTCGGCCAGGGCAGCTGCGTTTCCTCCGGGCTGCCGGCACGGACAACGAACAGGCTGTTGCTGTTACTGCCGCCGTATTCCTGAGCCAGCCATGCGGCGGTATCTTTTTCTCTTGCATGGTCTTTCATATAGCGGACAACAGCGTGTTTACTCTCGATATTGCCGTTCCATGCACAAAGGGCAGTATCAATATCTTCCTGAGAAAGAGGGCGCAGAAGTTCATGGAGCTTTGGATAGGTCTCGTCGATCACTTCCCGGTGCAGACGCTGACGGAACTCCGGCACATCCGAATAGAGTCGGATCAGCTCCATATCCTTAGAACCAAGGACCGCACGGCGCACAGCGGCATTGCCCTCGATGACAGCATTTTCACGGTCAGAATGCCCGCAGGCATTGCGGTATGCGGCATCCTCGGAAATAGCGGCAGTCACCACAGGCTTATACTGCTCAAACTGCTCCCGAAGGATAGGCTTTGGCGTTTCTTTCTCCACCTCCGGCTGCTGTGTTTGAATGGCATCTTCTTCTGCCAGTTCCTTTTCAGCCTGGATTTTGTCATACTGCGCCTGTTCCTGTTCGGTAAGATAGCGGTCTTTCTGGACAAGTGAGGTAATGCGCTTGGCAACCTTTTCCCAGTTCAAGTGAACATCCGGGCAGTCCTGCTTTTTATAGTGCAGTCCTTTCCCATCGTGATCTTCGCCGCTGTGTGTTGCGCCGGACAGGGCATGAGAGCGTCCGCCAATGCCATACTCGTCTTTAAGGAATCTCACTTTTTCCTTATCCGTATGGTTTTCCATGAAGAACGCATAGATACGGCCCTTTCCTCCGGCAAAACTGCTGCCGCCGGTCATGGCGGCGTCGATCTCATCCTCGGTAATGAAATGCTGGACGGTTGGCACTTGGGAAAGGTCCGAAGAAAAAGTTCTGCGTGGCAGGTCAAGATCCTTCAGGTTCTCCCAAATTTCCCTTGGCCTATGGTAATGAAAGCGCAACAGGTCACGGTCCTGCTGATAGGCAGTCCAGAAGGCGGCGTATTCTTCCTTGAGGGTCTGGCGGAAAGCCGGGTCACTCAGCTGCTCGGCAAGCCATGCAGTTTCTTCCGGGAACCCGGTTCTCTGAATACCGGACAGACAGGACAGATACCCGGAATCTCTGGCTTTATCGCTGAAATCGTGGTACAGATGCCAAAGTTTTTCTGCAAGGAGGGAGCGTTCATAGCCTGCCGCTTCTGCAAGCTCCACATTGGAGGCAAACTGGCCACTTTCCAAAAGTTCCCCGATGCGCTCTGCGGCACTCTCCCAGGAAATGACCTGGGCAGACCTGTCATAACGGACAGACTTCCCGTGGGAAAGATGGATACCATCCTCGGCATACCATGCGCTCACACTGCCAAGGCCGTTGCCGCCGTGGTACAGCGTTTTCAGTATCTCGGCAATCTCAGCGGTGGTTTTTTGCTTTTCAAAGGCAGCAACCACACGCTCCCTCTGACGATCTGTATTGCCACCCAAACGCAGCACATGGTCAATATCATTTTGGGCAAAAGAAAAAGCAGAGGATGTATGCGCTACATTCTCTGCTTCATCTATGGATTGGATCTGTTCCGCTTCGGAGAGGAACAGGTTTAGAGTCAGCTGTTGATAAGCTCCGCCATCAGGATTTCCTCGGCCTGAGCTTTGCAGGTGTTCATCAGCCCCACCCACTTCATGGGATCGCTGGCTTTCAGTTCCTCGGTGGCTCCCGCTTCCTTCGCCAGCTGGGGCATCATCTGCTCCAGTCTGCTCTGGGCGGTCTCGTCGATCTCCAGAAGGTGCGGGTACAGCTTCTCGCTCAGCAGCATCTGGTTGTAGAGGATGGGACGGTGTTCCTTCAGGTAGGTTTTCCTCATCCTTCCGTACTTGCCCAGGGGTTTCTCCGGCTGCTGGCTCAGCTTCAGGTCGGGAATCAGATAGTCTCCGTTCTGGATATAGGTCATGGGATTGTTCATCTTGTTTGCTCCTTTCTTGGTTGGCTTCGCGCTCTGCATTTCGGACGGTGACGCCGATCTGCCGCAGCACCTGCTGGTTAATCTGGCTGACCGCTGTTCCAAGCGCCCCGATAGTTGCCGGGGTATTGAAATCAAAGATCGCCATGAAATCTTCGTGGTCGAAGTAGCGTTCCGGCTTCAGTCCACAGCGGGACATCAAAGCGTAAGTGATGCTGACGGTGGCGGCTGCCTTGAACTGCACTCCGATGTTATACTCATCATATTCCTCCAAAAAGGAACCGTCAACGATATAGAAGAAGTCCTGCTGATGCTCCGTCCAGTATTCCTCGGCCAGTTTTCCGGCTACCTCCGTGAGCTGTCCGGCAAGGTCATCACCGGAAACATCATAGGTGCGCTCCAGCATGGCCTGCACGGAATCCAGATGGCGCTCCTCCAACTGCCACAGCCAGGGAGTGCGGGAATGTTCACGGGTTCCGGTGTCGGAAATGTCAAAGACATAACGCAGGCGAGGTCTGTCCCCGGAATCATCCACCAGAGCGATTCCCTTGGAACCGCGCCTTACATAACGGCCCATCTTTTCATTCCACAAATCGTACTCCGCACAGGCGGTGGCGTCCGGTCGCTGGGCATAGATCATCAGCTGCTCATGGAACGGGTACTTGTAAAGACGGGAAGCAGTAGTGAGAAACCCTGCCCATTCCTGCCAGCTCCCCGTGAGCTGTGTTGCCACCTTGTCCGCCATCTGCGCATATAGTTCAGCTTTGGTTGGCATAGTGTTCTGTCCTCCTTTCAATTTTGGGGTAAAAAGGCGGGGTGGCAGATCGCCACCCCATCCCTGCGGTTATGTTGTTTACTGGTCAAAATCCGGGTACAGCTCCAGTTCGGCAAACTTCTCATCGGTCATCGCACAGAGCTTCGTAAGGGCGCTGTCGGTCAACTCTCTCAGCTCCGTTTCCTCCGGCGAAAGCTCGCCGCGCATCTCACGCAAACTGTCAATCAGCCCGGTGCGGCTGCCGGTATTGTAAATGCACATCAGGTTCATTTCCTCAAAAGTAAAGTTTCCCATATCAAATCTCCCTTTCCGCACTCTTTTTGGGTGCTGTCTTTTTGTGTTCTGTCTTGGGCTGGCTTTTCAGCTGCTCCATGACGGACTTTTTCTTTTCCCGTTCCTCCCGATGGGCAGCGGCAGCCAGATCCATCAGGGAAATGGGCTGACCGCTGCGGGCCTGCTGTTCCAGCTCTGCCACCGTAGGCTCTTTTGCGCCATTGTTGATGATACCGTCGATCATGCCGTAATCGTCCTCCACGTCCATCTCCGCATTTTTCAGCGGATTTTCCGGCAGGAATCCGGGGATCTGGGTAAAACCAACACTGTCACAGTAATGACAGGATACCTTACCATCCTGCTTGATCGCAACGATGTCGCTGACACTCATGGAGGGACTGTGAAAGTCCACGGGCTTTTCCAGATTGAATTGCTGATAGAGTTTTTCCAACTGCTCCGGCACCGTGCCAGACGCACTTAGCGGAGCTGTGTAAATGAGGTCATAATTGCTGCGGTCTATGGAAATGTCATGGGACTTTAACCAATCCAGATTCATAAAGCGCACATTCTGCGGATCGTCACGACTTACCTGATAGATGGCAAAGCAATCTCTGTTCTGAGAGAGAAATGCCTGTTCGCGTTCCTGCTGATGTTCCTGACGCTCCATGACCTTTTCGTGGAACTGAGGGCTTTTCTCCCATTCCTCATGGTCCACACCGAAAAGACCGCCATGATCCATGATTTCCTGCGGATCAAACACCATGCTCTCCGTATTGTCCTCATGCAGCACATAGACGGTCAAACCGGCGGCATCCAGTTCCAGCGCCCGTTCTCTGGTAACAGGGAGCATCCCATCATAGGAGTAGCCATATTCCTGCATATCCGGTGTGGAGACCTGCTCATCAGGCATGGGGTATTCATCCAGTGCCTGCTCCTGTGCCTCCGGCAACTGGGAAGAAGCAATCATCTGACTGGTCTCTGCCTGCATTTGCTGATAGGCCGCTTCCTGCAAGGTCTCAATCATGGACATAGGAGCGTGTCTGAGCGAAGTGCTGTCCAGATTGTTGTCATCACAAATCTGGAGAACTGCATTTTTGCGGGAAAGCTCCGGCATATCCAGCTGACCACCATCCAGCTCTTTCATGGATGCGGCATCGTAAAGGGTATAGTCCCATCCGCTGTCACAGGACTGGATATGAAGATAGGTGGCATCGTCAATCAGAAACAAAGCCTCCTGCTGATTGGCGTCCGCCCCCAGCACTTCCATTTCCGGCATTGCCGCAGCCAGTTCCTTTACCGCTTTCTGTACCAGCGGATTGTCACGGTAATAGTCGATTGCCTGGATGGTGTCCAGGTCAATGATCTGGCCGGTCAAAATCGGAAAAGGTCCTTCATAGTCGCTTCCGTCTTTCAGCTCAAAACCAATGCCCTTGATCCCGTTCATTCGTTCTGCCGGAATCTCCTGATAAATGCGGATTGCTTCCTCCAAAGACAGGTTATCGTGGTATTCTCCGAGGTTTGGAAATTCCATGCACTCTGCTACATAGTAGGTCAGATCGCCGGTCGGCAGCCTATCAGATACCTTAATGGCATCTGCTGGCTGCTCTATCGGGGCGGTTTCCGACTCTGCCTTTGCATGAGGGTCGATTCCGCGCTCTTTGCAGATTTCCTTATAGTGGCGCTCAATGTCGGAGATCAAAGTGCCGGAGGTTTTGTTGATGGTCTCCAAACTGGCTCTCAACTCTTTCAGTTCCTTGCCCTGACTCCAACTGGCAATATAGCCGAAGCTGTTTTCTCCGGTCTCGATGCCAAAATATTTGCAGACTGCGTAGGAGATGCTTTCAGCCTCCACTTCCTCCGTGTGGCGATTTTTGATTGCCTGTTTTTCTGTGGTTGGATCTTCCTCAACTGCAAGACGCCATTCAAACTGATTTTCGTCCACATAGCGCCAATCCATATCAGAAGCAAACTGTTCAGCTTCTCTTTCTGTGGCAAAATCCAGCTTGAAATCATGCTTGGTTCCACCTTCACTCTCCAGCACAACCTTCCATGACGGTAGCATTTCATATTTTTTAGGGTCATGGAGCTTGCTGTGGGCAATCTCATGTACTGTGGCCGAAACCGTCTGCACCTCGCTCATGCCCTGACGAATGGCAATTTTCTGATGATCGACAGAAAAATAGCCGTCCGTATCAGCGGCCATTGCTTCAAAAGTAATCGGCACCGGTGCGCTGCGGCGCAGGGCCTCCATGAATGCCTCATAATTTGGCACATTGCCGGAAAGGGATGATGCAAGCTCCGGCAAAGGTTTCCCGTCGGTCTGGCTCACATCAAAGACCTTGACCGGACGAAACATGGGGATCTCGATTTCTTTTTCCTCTGTAACGATCTTTCCGTCTTTATCCAAAATCGGAGCCTTGGTATCCGGGTCCAGCTTCTGCTCCTCGATTTTCTTCTTATACGGTGTCGGGGCAATGATGGTAATGCCATGCTCGCCCTTTTTTACATGACGCTCAAACTGGTCTTTCCACTTATTGTATCCGGCTACCAAAGTGGCATCCGGCTTCTGCATATAGATGAGCATGGTGTTGTTTACCGAATAGCGGTGAAATCGGGACATGACGGACAGATAGCGCATATACTTTTCGCTTTCAAACAGTTCTTTGATGCCCTGCTCGATGCCATCTGTGATTTCCCTTAGCCGTTCTCGGTTGGTGGGTTTGTTCTCAGCCATGATTTTCAATCTCCTTTCCAAGTGTGTGATTTCTGCTGTGTGTTCTGCAATCCATGCCTTTTGTTCTTCTTCACTTTCATAAAGAAAAAGGTCCAGCAGGTACTCTACATAGGTTTTCTTCTGGATTGCTTCCACAAAACGGGGGTGCGGTTCTTCCTCCGGTGTCCGGGGAGAATTGTCGGCCTCCCATTTTTTCAGCAGATAGTAGTAATCGGACAGTACGCGATAACACCGCTGCCGGTCCTCCCGAAACTTTTGTGCCTCTGTTTTCTGCCGGACATATCTCCTACGGGGAGGGGCCTGACTGTCATAGATCAGGCCAAAGTCCTGTGCCAGTTTCTCCGCCGCTTCTTTTGGGGAGAGGTCAAAGAGCTTTGCGGTAAAGTCGATCACATCCCCATCTTCACCGCAACCAAAGCAGTGGAATCGCTGGTCTACCTTCATGCTGGGGTTCTTATCATCGTGAAAAGGACAGCAGGCCATGCCATTTCGCCTGACTTTTATCCCATAAAGCTCTGCCGCTTCGCTGGTGCTGACTGACAGCTTGACTGCTTCAAATACATTCTCTGCCATGTGCCTTTAACTGCTGGACTTTCGCATAGGAGGCTGGTATCCGGCAGCTTTCGCACGCTCACTGGCAGCTTTGCGGCGTTCTGCGCTATATGGCTCCCTGACTGATACACACCGCTTGGGGACGGTAAAGTTATGGGCGTCCTTTCGGGTGATCTGGTCGGGGTGCTTTTTTGCCAGCAGTTCCAGCTTCTCCATCAGACGGGGATCGTGGGTGTAGACCTCAGCCATTGGTTCTGCCTGGTTATAGAGGAGAATGGTTTCCCGTTCCACTAAAGAGAGCTTCATCGGCTGCCTCCTTTCCGCTGGTCAAATTCCAGCTTGAAGTTGGCGTACTGTCCATCGTCCTCCAAAACGACAGTGGCATCGTAGGTCTTTCCGGTTTTCTCCGAATATAGGCCCGTCACACGGACACGGCCATCGTTAAGCAGTGCAGACACCACAGCCTTGGTCGGCTGTTTTTTCTTGGCAGCCCACCATTTGTTGTTTTTCCAGATTGCAAATCTGCAAGAATCATTCTGACAGAAGAAGCCTTTTTGCAGTTCTGCAACTTCACCGCCGCAGCGAGGGCATTTGCCCACCACCTCACGAGGCGGAATGAACAGGTACTCCGTTCCCTTGATGACCTGATAAGTCCCCACCAGGTCTTTCAGCATGGTGCTGATCCCGTCCAAAAACTCCTCCGGGGCAAGCTGCCCGCGCTCGATCTCGCCCAGGCGGTACTCCCACTCGGCAGTCAAAAGCGGCGATTGCAGTTGTTCCGGCAGAACGGTGATCAGGGAAACCGCATCATGGGAAGGGAGAAGCTGCACCGTTTTCCTGCTCTTTTTTCGTTCCAGAAAACCGGCAGATACCAGCTTTTCCAAAATACCGGCACGGGTGGCCGGTGTCCCCAGACCTTTTCGTTCGGCATCCTCCGGCATATCCTCTTTTCCGGCAGTCTCCATTGCGGACAACAGGGTGTCCTCCGTAAAGTGCTGGGGCGGACTGCTTTTGCCTTCTTTGACGATTGCAGCAGCAACCGAAAGGGTCTGTCCTTCGGTCAGCTCCGGCAGGGCTTTCTCTGCGCCCTCTTTTTTCGGCTCTGCATCCTTCATTTTGGCACGGTAGGCGTCCTCCAGTGCTTTCCATCCGGGGTGCTTCACCGTTTTTCCTTTGGCAGTAAACTTCCTACCGGCACACGTTGCAATCACAACGGTTTCCGAATAGATATGGGGCTGGGCCACGGCACACAGCAGACGCAGGGCCACCAGCTCCAGCACCGCTTTTTCTCCCGCAGGAAGGGCAGAAAGGTCTGCATCCTTGAGATTTCTGGTAGGGATTACTGCGTGGTGGTCGGTTACTTTCTTGTCGTTGATGACCGTCTGCGGATCACAGGTAATGGCGATCCCTTTGCGAAATGGCATAGCATTGGCAACCAGATTCACCAGCACCGGCAGGCTGTCTGCCATATCACCGGTCAGATAGCGGCTGTCAGTACGGGGATAGGTGCAGAGCTTCTTTTCATACAGGCTTTGCAGATAGTCCAGGGTCTGCTGGGCTGTAAATCCAAGCAGGCGGTTGGCATCTCTTTGCAGAGTAGTCAGGTCATAGAGGGCAGGTGGCTTTTCGGATTTTTCCTTACACTCCACTTTTTTGATTGTGACAGCTGCACCCTGACAGGCTTCTTTCAGCTGCTCTGCGCTTGCTCGGTCACTCATGCGCTCCCCGGATACGGTAAGACCGGGCAGCTCCAGCGCCACGGTATAAAAGGGAACCTGCTTAAAGGTGTCGATCTCAGCTTCTCGCTGGACAATAAGCGCCAACGTCGGGGACATCACGCGCCCGATGTTGAGGGTTCGGTGATACAGCACGGAAAAAAGCCTTGTCGCATTGATCCCCACCAGCCAGTCGGCCTTGGCACGGCAGAGGGCAGCATCCCGAAGTCCGTCATAATCCGCACCGGGGCGCAGATTTGCAAAGCCTTCCCTTATGGCGGAGTCCTCCATCGAAGAAATCCAGAGCCTTTTCATCGGCTTCTTGCAACCTGCCAGCTCATAGACGCTGCGGAAGATCAGCTCACCCTCGCGTCCGGCATCGCAGGCATTTACCACCTCCGTCACATCCGGGGCGTTCATCAGCTTTTTCAGAATATCAAACTGCTTTTTCTTATCCTTTCCCACTACCATCTGCCAATGTTCCGGCAGGATAGGCAGGTCATCATATCGCCACTTGGCATACTTGGGATCATAGCTGTCTGCATCTGCAAGACCGGCCAGATGGCCCACGCACCAGCTGACACGCCAGCCGTTACCCTCCAGATACCCATCCTTACGAGCAGTTGCACCGATTACCGTGGCCAGACTTTGTGCAACCGATGGTTTTTCAGCAATCACTAAATTCATAATCTTCAGCCTCCCATTTTTCCCGCACAGGCGTGTGCAGTTTTTTCTCTATGCTGTTTTCCTCATCCAGTAGCAGGTTATAACCAAACCGGTAGTCATAGCGGTACAGTTTCCCCAGCAGGTCATTGATGATGATACGGCAAGCCAAAATGACACGGGTTTTATCCACCTGCATCAGCTGGTAGCGTTGATAATTGCTGTAATATTCTTCGTGACGGCGGGTATTGCAGGCGGCATCTTCAAGTAAACTATCTACTGCATCCTGACAACCATCTTCTTTTTCCCCTTCCATGCAGTTCAGAAGTTCCATCATCAAAGGAAAGCTCTGTTCATCCATAGGAGCTTCTGCTGCAAGAAAACCGATCAAAGCGGATAAGAGCAGACGAGCCGCCGTCTGTTCTTGTTCCGTCAAAACGGCCATTGTTTTCTCCGCATTTGGCAGGATCTTTTCTTCCACAAAATCTGCCGCATCGTCGGAACAAAGCTGACGGATAGAATCTATGGACAATGAAACTGTCACGGTATCTAAGGAGAAATCAAAGGGGTCATCTTGCTTTGGCTTTCTCCGAAGTTTGTTTAACATGGTAGAAAGAATATCGCCGCCAAAATACACGGCGATCACCAGCAGGTCAAAAACAGCAATCAGCTTGATAAATATAATCAGAACACTCATTTTTTTCGTTTCCTTTCTTTGAGCCAGCGTTCCATCTCACGATGGCAGATACCTACGCAGGGGCTTCCATAACTCCCGCAGCCATAGCAGGGGTGGCTGTGGGGTAAAGAAGGAGGGCGGGAAGTTTCCTTCCCGCCCTCCGGCCTGCGTGTCATCATGCGTTCATAGGGACTGTCTGTGAAACGGGTCATTTCACACTGTCCTCATCATCTTCTTCTGTGCTGCCCCCATCAGCGTCCGGTTCGTCCGACTCCTCATCCTCGGTTTCCCATTCCTCGGAATCTTCCTCGCCATAATCATAATCGTCCAGACTGTCATTGCCCTTGGTCTTAGGCTTGTTCTTAACAAGCTTCAAATAGGCAAATACGCCACAGCCGCCCAGCAGAGCCAGCAAAAGGACTATCGCAGCCGGGTTCAGTCCGGCAGGCTTCTCTTTTTCCGGCTCCGGTGTTTCTGCCGGAGGTTCCGGTGCTTTGCCCGTACATTTACTCTTATCAGTTACACAGACCGGGCAGGCCGTATTGACTGCCCCTGCTTCACATTTTGCCGTGCAGCTGCATACCGCAGGCGGCTCCTCTTTTGCTTTTCCATCTTCCATCAGTGCCATCAAATCCGCTTCATCCACCTGATTCAGAAAGTGAACAGCAGTCTTTTTATCCTCATTCGCCCTGTCAATCAGGATGTAAAAGTAATTTCCAGCTTTGGTCGTAACAGTAATAAGCTGCTTATTGCCTCCAAAATCATCCACCAGTGCCGCATTCCCCTCCGGTGTAAGTGCCGGTGCTGGTTCTGTTTCTTCCACAGTAACATTGCTGTCATTGGTAGAATCCTCTGCCGGTGCCGCCGGAGCCTGTTCTGACCCCTGTGCAAAAGCAGGGATCGTAAAGCCAAATGCCACAACCATTGTCAGGCAAAGGGCGGAAAGTGTTCGGAGCAATCGTTTATTCCTCATAGCTGTTTTCCTCCTGTTCGTTATTGTCATCAGCCAAACTGCCGGGAACTGTGCCACCGGACAGCATGGCGCTCAACTGGGTCGGGGTCATACGCAGGGCGCGCACCATCTGGACGATCTCCAGATTTTCTGCCTCGGTTTTCTGTGCTTCCAGCGCCTTGAGCTTTTCCTGATACTCTGCGATCTTCTCGCGGACCTTTGTAATCTCCTGGTCAATGCGCTCAATTTTGTTCTTTGCCATCGTCTATCACTCCTTCTTAAAAATCTCTGTTACCAGTTCATCAGGCCGTAGCCCTTAATGCTTTGATAATTCAGGTCATAACTTTTAATCTTGCAGGCATCGCCGGAATTTCCCTCCACGGTATAAACACGGCTGCCATCCGTACCGATCACGATACCTACATGGTCTGCTGTCCCATCCAAATCCCAGTCAAAGAAAATTGCATCTCCGGGAGCCAGATTGTTATAGCCTCTTGCGCCCCACTGTCCATGAGACTGGAACCACGGAACGCCCTGCCACTCACAACCTGCAAAGCGCGGTTCACTTTTTCCTGCCTGGTTATAGCACCAGGATACGAAGCAGGCGCACCATTCCACACGGGAGTCAAAGCCGTACCAGCTCCAGTAGGGATAACCGCCCACATTGCCCACCTGACGCTTGGCCAGTTCCACCAGCTGAGGATTGCCGGGGCGGGTACCGTTAATGAACTGCACACCGGACAGATCTTCCGAGCCGCTGGTATCAGGGGAGCCGCCGCCAAACAACAGCGGCTTATTGCCCATGGTCTGCCGGTAAACCTGATACATTTTCATCTGCTCCGGGGTCAGAAGTTCCGACACCACAGCGGAAATGGGCTTGCTGGCGAGTTTCACATTCAAAATGTAATACTCATAGGGAACTTCTTCTGAGGTGGTCTCGCCGGTCTCCGGGTCGGTTGAGGTCTCCGTGCGGTAGCGAATCTCCACTTCCTCAGTAAGCGTCAGCTGATACTGTGCTGCAAACACACGCGCCAGCTCTGCCTGAGCACTCTGCCGGGTGTAGCCTTGCAAGACGGCAGAGAGAAATGCTGCCAGCTCATGAGGGTCATGGCCGATCATACCAAGGTCATAGCGATACTCGTCATACCCTGGGTGACTGCTTTCAATGTTGTCGATTTCCTCCTGCAACTGGGCTTCTCTGGCTGCATAATCTGCCTCCACCGCCAGCATTTCCGGGTCATCCGACGGATAGGTGGTGCCGGAGAGAACGGAACCGATGCTCTGCGCCATCATGGAGCAGGAGGACATGGTATTCATCAGCATACAGGTAATGAGGAACAAAACCCCTGCCATCAGGAAACCCTTCTTGTGGCGCATGACGAATGCCCCTGCCTGCTGTGCCTTTTCTTTTACCG
>OHFH01000462.1_pt1 | contig 13973 bp, 14 predicted proteins | sample 1567401 | NCBI WGS metagenome assembly OHFH01 (sample SAMEA3879542, study PRJEB24766) | human gut metagenome | biome: human-associated habitat; feature: feces | place: USA | collected 1985/1987
TATGTTTCAAATATGAGCTTTTCTCTTTATTATAACATTAAAATTAGTCAAGAAGTATTTAGCAAAGAAAAGCTTCTTAATAGTGTATTTAAGATTTTAGCTTTTGCGGGAGGAACTATTTTCTTGATTTTGGCAACTTCTCTTATTGTACCTTGGGCTTCTAATAATGGATTAGCGATTCCTGTTGAGTATAGTGAAGTTATTTCCACGATTGCTACTTTAGGAGTTTGTCTTTCTGGGGCTTTAAAGTATATTATGGAAGCTTTTAATAAAATGAAGAAAATCCTTACTGTTAAAAACGAAGCACAAATGGTTGCTTTGTCAGTCAAGGAGAAAAAAGATGGAACCTAATTATAATAAACTTTGTTTTTTTGATACAGAAACAGTTGGATTGAAACCGAATTATATCGTTAGTTTAGCTTATATTGTTTATGAAAATGGCAAGAAAATAGCGGATGATATGATTATTTGCAATCCTGATTATCCTATTAGCGAAGATGCTTCTAAAACAAATGGTTTTACTAATGAAATGGTTAAGGATTATCCTTTGTTTTCTAAGCAATGGAAAAAGATTTCAAAATATTTTGATAATGCTATTCTTGTTGCTCATAATTCAAGCTTTGATGTACGAGCTTTAAATACAGAGGCAGAGCGTTATGGTATTATTTTACCTAAATTTTGGGTATGCGATACCTATACAAATGCAAAAGCGTTAATTCCAAAGGGTGTAACCGCTAACTATAAACTGGGGACTCTTTGCGATTATTTTGGAATTGTATTAAAGAATTGGCATACAGCAGACGCTGATACAAGGGCTTGTTTGCGTCTTTATAATAAGTTAATTGAAATTTCAGATGGGAATTTAATTGTAAAATAAAAGGAGGAAGCTATGACAGTAATTAAACGTAATGGTATTGAAGTTACTTTTGACAAGTAGAAGATTATTTGTGCTATTGAAAAAGCCATGAAATCCGTAGAGGGTGGCGAAGTTGATACAGCACTTGCGACAAAAATTGCTCAGGAAATTGAAAATATTGACAAAACTTTAAAGGTTGAGGAAATTCAAGACCTTGTTGAAAAAAAGTTGATGGCTTCCAAATATAAAGATGCGGCTAAGAACTATATGAATTATAGGTATCTTAGAACAATGGCTCGTTCTCAATACAAAGAGCTTATGGATTCTATTGCTGAAAAGCTTAGTGCTAAGAATGTTCAGAATCAAAATGCCAATGTTGATGAAGCCTCTTTTGGTGGACGTATGGGAGAAGCAAACGATGTTGTTACTCGCAAATATGCTCTTGAATATATCGTTTCTCCTAAGACGAAAGCTAATCATGAAAACAACGAGATTTATATTCATGACCTTAATGCGTATGCAGTGGGTTCTCATAACTGTTTAAGTATTCCTTTTGACCATCTTCTTGAAAATGGATTTAATACTCGTCAAACCGATGTTCGTCCAGCACAGAGTATTAATACGGCTTTCCAGTTGGTTGCTGTAATTTTCCAGTTGCAAAGTTTACAGCAGTTTGGAGGGGTTTCGGCAACGCATTTAGACTGGACGATGGTTCCTTATGTGAGAAAGAGTTTTTGGAAGCATTATAAAGATGGTCTTTTGTATATCGAAGATAAACTATATGATACTGCACAAGATTATTACGCAAAAGAAACCAGTATTACAGACGAAAGATACAAGGAAAATCCCGGAGCATATCGCTATGCAATGGATATGACCGAACGTGAGTGTTATCAAGCTGTTGAGGGAATGTATCACAATCTCAATACACTCCAATCCCGTTCAGGAAATCAATTGCCATTTACGTCAATCAATTACGGTACTTGCGCACTTCCAGAGGGAAGACTTGTAATTAAAGCGTTACTGGATACCTCTATTAAGGGAATTGGTAGATTGCATAAGACCTCCATTTTCCCCTGCGGAATCTTCCAGTATATGAAGGGTGTTAATGATAAACCCGGTACACCGAACTATGATTTATATAGACTGGCTCTTAAGTCTACAAGTTTGAGACTTTATCCGAATTATGCAAATGTAGATTGGTCTGGTAATGCTGGGTATGATATTAATGACCCGAAGACGTATTTTAGTACCATGGGCTGTAGAACTGCGAATGGTTGGGATATTAATGGCCTTGGTCAACAGAAAGACGGGCGTGGAAACATTTGTCCCACGACAATTATTTTGCCCACTTTAGCTATGGAAGCTGAAGAATTGGCAGATACCTTTACTGAAGAAGCTGGGGATAAAACGGTAGAGATTTTCATGGAGATTTTAGACCAGAAGATTCATGAAGCAAAAGATTCTCTTATTGAACGTTTTGATTGGATTTGCAGTCAATCTCCTGATGCGGCGAAATTTATGTATGAAAATGGTGTAATGGCTGGCTATATTCCCGAAGAAGGAATTAGAAGTGCATTAAAGCATGGTACATTAGCCATTGGTCAGATTGGATTGGCAGAAACCCTGCAAATTTTGATTGGTTGTGACCATACTACAGATAAGGGTATGGAGTTAGCCAAGAAAATTGAACAGTTGTTTAAAGATAGATGTGCTGAATTTAAGCAGGAATATAAGCTTAATTTTGGTGTTTATTATACCCCGGCAGAAAATCTTTGCTATACTGCTATGAAGAAGTTTAAAGCTAAGTATGGTGTGATTAAAGATGTTTCTGATAAGGACTTCTTTACCAATAGTATTCATGTCCCTGTTTGGAAAGATATGAGTCCGTTTAAGAAAATTGATATTGAATCTCAACTTACTGGATATTCCAGTGCTGGTTGTATTACTTATGTTGAATTGGACGCTGGAGTAAAGAATAATCTTGACGCTCTTGAAACTATTGTTAATTATGCTATGGATAAGGATATTCCTTATTTTGCTATTAATGTTCCTAATGACACTTGTTTGAAGTGTGGTTATACAGATGAAATTGGAGATGCTTGTCCTGAATGTGGTGGAGAAGATATTCAGAGACTTCGTAGAGTTACTGGTTATTTAACGGGGAATTATACTACCGCTTTCAATAAAGGTAAGCAACAAGAAGTTGAAATGCGAGTAAAGCACCAAAGGTTTGGAGCGAAAGCTGAGATTAAAACGGGAGATTGTTAATGCACTATTCTAATATAATTGAAGAAGATATTGCCAATGGACAGGGAGTAAGAACCACTTTGTTTGTTAGCGGTTGTAAATTTCATTGTAAAGAGTGCTTTAATTCGGAAGCTTGGGATTTTAATTATGGAAAAGAGTATACACAAGAAACAGAAAAGTATATTCTTGACCAGATTAAAAAGCCTTATATAAAGGGTCTGTCTCTTCTTGGAGGAGACCCTTTATGGCAAGGTGTTGAAGGATTAAAAGAATTAAGAGAACTTGTCCGAAAAGTTCATAATTTGGGAAAAGATGTTTGGATTTGGTCTGGCTTTACTTATGAAAACTTACTTGATGGTAGTGGACTTAATGAAGAAGCAAACGAAAGAATCCTTCTTATTCGTGAATGTGATGTTTTTGTGGATGGACTTTTTGAAAATGACAAAAAAGATTTGTCTCTCGCTTGGAGAGGCAGCAGAAACCAACGAGTAATTGATATGAATAAAACTCATGAAGATAAGGTTGTGCTTTATTGTGAATAACTTGTTTGTAAGATTAAAATTTTTAAAAGGAATGTATTTGTGGGAAAAAGTTTTAAGTTATTCTATACTTGCTGGATGTATGATTGGGTTAGCTGGGGTAGTAAATTTAAGTGTAGATAATAAATTCCTTGGAGCATTTTTGTTTTCGTTTGGTTTAATTACTATTCTTGCTCAGGGATTATACTTGTATACGGGTAAAATAGGGACAATAAATTTATCATGCGAATGGGTTTTGCTTCCCGTTATAATTTTGGGTAATTTTATAGGAACAAATGTTGTAGCATGGGAAATGAGATGTACTCGTTTTGGAGAAATTTTAAATCAAAACGCACAAATCATTGTTCAAAACAAATTGGCTGATGGTTGGTTTAGCATATTACTTTTGTCTATTGGTTGTGGTATTATGATGTATTTAGCTGTAAAAGGATGGTTGGAAAATTCTGATTCTTGGCTAATAGTGATTTTACCAGTTATGATTTTTATTCTTTCTGGCTTTGAACATTCAATAGCAAATATGTTTTATTTTGCTATGGCTGGTGAGTATAGTTCAAAAGCATTTGGATACATTTTTATTATGTTAATTGGTAATGCAATTGGCAGTTTAGCTTTTAAGCACTTAAAGAACATTAATAAATAAAAAGGTTTTGAAAGGTTTAGGAGAGGGGAAATTCTCTCTCCTAAATTTTCATAAACTCTTGACAAATTAGCCAAGGATTGTTATAATACAGATAAGTAAGAGTGGATAATGTATATCTTATCTATTGTTACATATTTGTAAAGGGTGTGATAAGGATGAATAGAGAAGAGCGAATTAAGGAAAGGCTCAAATCTGATTATCAATATTTATTTACATTGGGGTATCGACCTGTTGGAGTGTTCGTTTATGGGGCGCAAAATTATCAAATGGACACAGAAAAATCAGATATTGATACCAAAGCCATTGTGCTTCCTCGATTTGATGATATTGTAGATTCAAAAGATTGGGTAAGTAAAGATTATACCAGAGATGAAGATGGCGGAAAGATGGATGTAAAAGACATTCGTTTAATGTTTGATTCGTATAAAAAGCAAAATATTAATTTTCTGGAAACTTTGTTTACAAAGTATAGATATATTGACCGGAATTATATTTCTGTTTGGGAGGGTATGATTGAAAAGAATAGAGAAAAGATTGCCAGATACAATCCAAGAAAATCAATCTTATCAATGTATGGAAACATGAAAACGAAGTATAAGTCAATGCTTCATAAAGCTCCTCACAATGAAGAAGACATTGATAAATATGGATATGGATTGAAAGATTTTCATCATATTGCAAGACTTTATGATTTTATTAATAGGTATATTGATGGAACAGAAAGTTATGAAGAGATTCTTATTCCAAAGCACAAGGAACTTTTAATTAGCTATAAGACCACGGCTTTGCCTTTAGACGAAGCAAAAGAATTGGTTGAAGCAATGATTGCTAAGACAGAAGAAAGAGTTAACGAGAAGGTTGAGGAATGGAAAGCTTTACCCGTAGACAAAGAAGTAGAAGAATTGTTTACGAGGGTACAAAGGATGTTGATTAAAGAATCTCTGATGGCAGATTTGGGTTGCAAGCCGAAATAAAATGTAGATTTTATTTGACAAAAAATACAATATGTAGTGTTTAAAAATTTATACCACTACAAGATGTAGTGGTTGACTTTGGAGAATTTTATGACTAATAATAAAAAATATCAAACTTTAATCCGAAAAGAAATTGACCAGTTAAATTATTGGCGTGACCAGTATTATAATTATAACAATTCTGTGGTTGAGGATTTAACTTACGATGAATTGTTTGATGATTTGAAAAACTTGGAGAGTAAAACTGGTTTAATTTATGCAGACTCTCCAACCCAAACTGTTGGATATAAAGTTCAGAGTAAACTTAAAAAGGTTACTCACTCCCATCCTATGTTGAGTTTGGCTAAAAGTACAGACCTTAATGAGATTGAAAAGTTTATTGGAGATAAAGAAGTTATCTTCATGTTCAAGTGTGATGGATTAACTTGTAGTATTCACTATGAAAATGGAAATTTGGTTAGTGCAGAAACTCGTGGAGATGGCACGATTGGAGAAGATATTACAGAAAACATAAAAATGGTTTCTAATGTTCCGTTAACCATTCCAGTAATGGGTAGTGTTACGGTTGATGGTGAAATTATTGTTAAAAGGGATGTCTTTAAAAAGATGAATGAAGGAGCTTTAGAAGGAGAGGATTTTAGTCATCCTCGTAATTATGCTTCTGGTTCCATTCGTCAGTTAGACACCAAAATTACAAAAGACCGCCAGCTTAGTTTTATTGCTTGGAAGTTAATTGAAGCTGATAGTTTTTCTAATTCTTTTTCGGCTAATCTTAATTATATGAAAGAACTTGGTTTTGAAGTGGTTCCTTATGTTGGTAAAGACGCTTATAAAGAAGCTGTAAACAAACAAGAATTTTTAAAAGCTATTTTTGATGCTTTGTATTATAAGCTTGCGGAGCGAGTAAGTATTCCTGTGGATGGCTTAGTAGTAGCTTACGATGATATTGTATATGGTGATTCTCTTGGCGCTACAGCACATCATCTTAATTCTCAATTTGCGTGGAAACGTGAAATGGAGAACGTGGAAACGACTCTGAGAGATGTTGAATGGAACGTAGGTAAGAGCGGAATGGTTGCTCCTACTGCTGTATTTGACCCGATTGATTTGGGTGGCGCAATTACTACAAGAGCAACTTTGCACAATTTATCTATTATTAAAGGTTTGAAATTGGGAATCGGGGACAGAATTACTGTTGCTCGTATGAATGAAGTTATTCCCAAAGTGACTGGCAATCTCACTCAAAGTAATAATTTGGAATTTCCGAATCGTTGTCCGTGTTGCGGAGATACACTTTTACATCGTGTTTCTGAATCCGGGGCAGAAACTCTTTGGTGTGTAAATCCTAATTGTCCAGAAAAGATGCTTTCAAAATTTGTTCAGTTTGTATCTAAGCCAGCCATGAATATTGACGGTTTGAGTGAAGCGACTTTGAAACGTTTTATTGATGTTGGATATATTACAAGATTTGCAGATATTTACCATCTATCTGATTTTAGAAGAGAAATTATTAAAATGGATGGTTTTGGCGCAAAGTCATACGAAAAGTTGATTAATTCTATTGAAAAGTCACGAAATGTAAAACTTGAAAACTATCTTGTTGCATTGAGTATTCCTAATATTGGAAAGTCTGCGGCTAAGACAATTAGTAAATATTTCAATGGAAATTATTCTAAGTTGGTTGAGGCTTTAAGAAACAATTTTGATTTTACTCAACTTGATGATTTTGGGGAGACTATGAATCAGTCTTTATACAATTGGTGGAAAAATCAAGCTGTATATAGTTGGTGGAGACAAGGAAGCGACATTGAAGATAATCTTGTAGCTGAATTGCATTTTATTGTTGAAGAAAAGAAAGAAGTTGCCCAGAATGATTTTATTAATGGTAAGACTTTCTGTGTAACCGGGGCGTTCCAAACAATGAAGCGCTCAGAATTGGAGAAAATTATTACAGACCGTGGCGGTAAGCTTTCTGGTTCTGTTTCTAAAAAAACGGATTACCTTTTGACAAATGAAGCGGATAGTGGTTCTTCTAAAGCAAAAAAAGCCGCTGAACTTGGTACACCTATTATGAGTGAAAAGGAATTTTTAGAAAAGGTTGGAGTATAATGGTTGAGATTAAGAATTTTGTAGGTGACTACGAATTTCTTTCCAATTTTTTTCCTGCTAAGATTGAATATGAAGGGCTGATTTATCTTAATGCTGAGTCAGCCTTTCAAGCGCAGAAAGAAAAGACTAAGGATTTGCGTAAGAAATATCAGAATATGAACCCGATGAAAGCTAAGGAGTTGGGTGAAACCTGTGATAAGCGTGATGGTTGGGAAGAAATTCAAGATGAAGTAATGTATAAGATTGTTAAGGCTAAGTTTTCTCAGCAAGCTCCTTTGAGAAAAAAGTTGCTTGAAACAGAAGATTGGCAACTTGAGTGTAACAATGAATATGGTGATATTTATTGGGGAACTGATAATGGGCATGGACTGAATAAACTTGGCAAGATTCTTATGCAAGTTAGAGAGGAGTTTCGTTCATGAATAAACAAATGGCGGATAGTGTTGACCATACAAAAGACGGGGCTTGCAGTCAGTGTGGTCAGTGTTGCTCATGTCTGTTGATACTTTCTGAAGGTGAGATAGCTAAAATTAAAAAGTATTTAAAAGAACATCCAGAAGTAAAAATGAAAGATAGGAATTCTGCTTTACAGAATAAATTTGTAGATGTTTGTCCTTTTTTGAATGAAGAAAACGAATGTGAAATTTATTCTGTAAGACCTCAAATTTGTTCCAGATTTATTTGTTCTCGTTTTAAAGACCCTGACTATAAGCCTCTTGACCATAGCTACAAGAAGATTGTAAACATGGTGGAGACTTTTATGAATAAAGAATGTTCAAATGCTCCTGATATTAAAGAATTGAATAAGATGTATCAGGAAAAGAAGCGTGAAGCGGGGATTAAGTGAGGGCAAGATGAAGACTATTTATGTTTGTGATAAATGTGGGAAAGAATTTGAATCTGAAGTAACAGCTTATATCCATGAGCGTCAATGTATTGATGAAATGGATATGAAAAAAGCTATTCTTATGTGTGAGGAAGAATTTACTGACCCTTATGGTCAAGTTGTTTGTAAGCAGTGTGATAATCATTATATGGTTTATGGTTGCGAACTTGATTGTAAATATTCACTGGCTTGTGGCAAGAAGAACAATTATAAATATTTTAATGACCAAGAGAAAACGAACAATAAGGAGTAAGATATGGAATCTACGAGATGGACACTTTATAGTTTTAAAAATCTTTCGGGTTCTGACGGGGAAGGATTAACTCAGTATACACTGATAAGTAATCTTAATGGTAAAGATGTTGTAGCTGGTGTGATTATTCAAGTTACAACTGACCGCATCTATTTTTTAGGAGACCCAGAGATTGTAAACACAAATACTTTTTTAACTGCTATGAAGGATTGGGATTTGAGAGTAGATGACACTCTCCGAACAATGGATAAGCATCCTGATTATGTTGAAGAAGAAGATATTGAGAACGAAGAAGAAAGTGATGCAGAAGAATAAAAGTTAATTTTTATTTCCTCTTGACATCCTTGATTTGTTGTGTTATTATTATGGCAACAAATATAAAAGGAGTATTAATATGATTGATAACAAAACTCCAAAGCTAATTGTTTTGTACGGTGGCCCTGCGGCGGGTAAATCCACTTATGCGAGGTCTATTGCTGGTGCTTATGTCGTAAGTGCAGATGAAATTCGTTACCGTTTGTATGGCTCTCAAGATAAATTTGGCAATGGGGAAGAAATTTGGAAGTATATTGTAAGTGAGATTAGAAGTAATCTTACTCGTGGCGAAACAGTTGTTTATGATGCTTGCAATTTAAAAAGGTCTTATCGAATGGATGTCCTTGATGCGGTTAAGGATATTGAATGTTGGAAGACTTTGATTCGTATTAATACTCCTATTGGTGTTTGTCAACATCAACACAAACAGCGAGGTCGAAACATTCCTTGGGGAACCCTCAAAAAGTATTTTGATATTAAAGAATATCCTGATATGAGTGAGGGTTGGGATGAAATTAAGGATAAGAGTTTCGTCCCTTGGGCAAAGCGTTTTTATCTTGCATCTCCTTTTTTTGAAGGGGAAGCAAGAGAAAACGCCATGAAAATTTCTGAGTGGTTCCGTGAAAATGGATACGAGGTTTTTGTTCCTATGGAGCATAAAATTCCTAACGCTTGGGATTTGCCGAATTATGCTTGGGGAGAAAGCGTTTTTAACGTTGATATTAATAATCTTAATGCGTGTTCTGCTGTGGTCTGCTTAAGCTATGGGCGTATTAGTTCTGCTGGGACTAATTTTGAAGCTGGTTATGCTTATGGAATTGGAAAACCCGTTATTGTAATTGAAATGCCGGGAGTAGAGCTTATGAGTCTTATGCTTTCTAATGGGTCTCATGCTGTTATTAGATTTGAAGAATTTCAAACGTATGATTGGGAAAACCTCCCCAAAGAAATTGATAAGAATATGGAGCAAAAGTAAAAATGATTATTAATTTAAATTTGGACGCAATTGGAAATGCTTTGTTTATTCTTGCAAGTATGTTCTTTATGCACGTTGTAGCGGATTTTAATTTGCAAGGCATTATGGCAAGCATGAAGCAAAAAACTTGGTGGCAGAAACAAGAAGGATATGATGAAGAGGATAATGGGAATGATTATAAATTTCCTTTGTTTTGGCATAGTCTTCAGTGGTCTTTTTGTATTATGCTTCCTTTGTTTATTGCCAATGGTTTAAAAATTAATTTGGTTGGCTTAATTTTCTTTTGTTTGAATATTTGGTGGCATTATAAGACTGATGACGCAAAGGCTAATAAATATTTTCTGAATCTTGTTGATGACCAGATAATTCATATTTTACAGATTGTTGCCACGTTTATTGGTTGCGGAATTTGGATGTGGTTTTCAAAATGAATTATTACATTTCAGATTTACATTTCTCTCATAAAAATATACTTCGATTTGACCAAAGACCATGGGACAATTTAGATGATATGAAACAGGCTTTGATTAACAACTGGAACTCTGTTGTTACCAATGCTGACCATGTATATCATGTGAGGTTTGCTTTCTGCTTTCCTGATACCTACGAAGTGGGAATGTCGCATCTCGGAATGAAAATTCTATACAGTTTGTTTAATTCAATTCCGTATATATGGTGTGAAAGAGTTTTTGCGCCGTGGATTGATATGGAAGAAGAAATGATTAAAAATAATATTCCGCTTTATGCACTTGAGAGCGGCGACCCTGTGTCGGATTTTGATTTTATCGGTTTTACATTGCAGTATGAGCTTAGTTTTACAAATGTGCTCAATATGCTTAAGCTTTCTGGTGTGCCGATTAAATCCTGTGAGCGTACGGGTTTAAAGCAGATTGTTGTGGCAGGCGGCCCTTGTACCTGCAACCCCGAGCCGATTGCGGATTTTATCGACCTTTTTTTCATAGGTGAGGGCGAAGAGGTTGACCTTGAGGTTATGGAGCTTTACAGAAAGTGCAGAGCAGAGGGTAAGTCAAGAGAGCAGTTTCTCATTGAATGTGCACAGATAGAGGGCGTGTATGTGCCGTCGCTTTATGATGTTGAGTACAACGAGGACGGCACAATTAAACGGTATATTCCTAAACATAACGCTCCGTCTGTTGTTCACAAGCGCCTTATGAAGAAAATGGACGAAAGCTATTATCCCGATAATTTCGTAGTTCCGCTTGTGGAAATTGTGCATGACAGAGCGGTGCAGGAGATTTTCCGTGGCTGTATTCGTGGCTGTCGTTTTTGTCAGGCAGGATTTATTTATCGCCCCGTAAGAGAAAAATCTCCCGAAGTTATCAATAAGCAGTGCAGAGCATTGTGTGAGAATACGGGTTATGACGAAGTGTCGCTTTCTTCGCTGAGTTCAAGCGACTACACACAGATTGTGCCGTTGCTTACAAAACTCAATGAGTGGAGTAAGGACGAAAAAGTCAGCATATCTCTGCCGTCATTGCGAGTTGACGGTTTTACCGACGATATTATGAATAAAATCAAAACAGTGCGTAAGAGCGGACTTACCTTTGCGCCCGAGGCGGGAAGTCAGCGTATGCGTGATGTTATCAATAAAAATGTTCAGCATGATGAGCTTATGCAGACCTGCGCAACAGCTTTTGCAGGCGGTTGGACTACTGTAAAACTGTACTTTATGATCGGTTTGCCTACAGAAACAATGGACGATGTAAAGGCAATTGCCGACCTCGGACAGGCTGTAGTCGATACTTATTATAATTGCCCGAATAAGCCAAAGGGAAAGGGTGTAAGAGTAACAGTTTCTGCGTCATCATTTGTGCCAAAACCGTTTACGCCGTTCCAGTGGCACGGACAGGACACAATCTCTACTTTGCACGCTAAACAACAGCATATCAAAGAAAGCATTACAACCCGCAAGATTCAGTTTAATTACCACGATGCCGACACAAGTTACCTTGAGGCGGTATTTGCCCGTGGTGACAGAAAGCTGTGTAAAGCAATGGAAATTGCCTGCGAAAAAGGCTTTCATTTTGACGGCTGGGGCGATTGCTTTGATTTGCAGAAATGGCTTGATATTTTTGACGAATGTGGCATAGACCCGACATTCTACGCAAACCGTCAGCGCTCGTTTGACGAGGTATTTCCGTGGGATCACCTTGACTACGGCGTAACTAAGGATTATCTTATTAAAGAATGTAAAAAAGCATATGAAAATACAACAACACCGCATTGCCGTTTGAAGTGCAACAACTGCGGTGCGGCAAAATATGGGGAGGGTGTGTGCTTTGAAAAACGCAAGAGTTTGGTTTAAGAAAGATAACGAGTGCCGTTATATATCGCACCTCGACCTTAACCGCTGTATGTTAAGAGCATTGCACAAGAGCAAAGCTCCGATATGGCATACCGAGGGATTTAATCCTCACCCGTTCGCAACTTTTCCTCTGCCGCTTTCACTCGGATTCAGAGGAATTAACGAGTGTATGGATATAAAATTGATTGAAGATATTTCCGATGAAGAATTAATCAACAATCTTAATGCCTGCCTGCCGCAGGGCATAAGAGTTTTTGCGGTTACAGAGCCGATTATGAAAGCCGGAAAAATTGCGTATGCAAGGTTTAATATGAAAATCAGCTGTGATAATCTTAACTCTGATAAAGTATATACCGCACTGAAAGAACTTTTGGAAAGCGAAGAAATTATGCTTGAAAAGAAGTCAAAGTCGGGTTACAAGACTGTTGATTTAAAGAAAAGTATTAAAAATTATTCGTTATCGGAAAAATGTGATTTTGTCGAGCTTGAAATTGTACTTTCCGCAGGCAGTACCGACAACGCAAATCCGAACCTTATTATCAAGGCTTTGGAAAATGCTACGGGTGAAGAATTTTACGCCGATATTACGAGAGAGGATTTATATAATTCTGATATGGAATTATTTAGATAAACTATGTTTATATTTACAATTTGCAATGCAAATTCATACCAAGCAATTTTTTAACGGCGGCATTGACAAAGAATTTGAAAAACTTGAAGACGAAATTTCAGCAAAATTTCTTGAGTATATCAAGCTGTATTCTAAGCTGTAATTAAGATTTTTAAAAAATCACACAAAGTTTCACATTTTTTTGTACTTCTATTCATATAATCGTCACAAAAGCAGGTTATTATATAAGCACAATAAAGTTAACAAGAAGTTTTCATAGATTTTCCTCTTCTGAATTTTCTAACCAAAGCAATGACCGACATAGTCGGTCATTTTGCATTTTACCGAAAACGGAGCAGTTATGTATTATTATTCTCTAAACGAATATTTAAAAAACACCTTTGGCGAAAAGGTATATAAAATTTCTCTTGACGGCGGTATGACTTGCCCTAACCGTGACGGCAAAATAGACACACGGGGGTGTATTTTTTGCAGTAGGGGAGGTTCGGGAGAATTTTCCGCCGACAGAAACCACAGCATAACCGAGCAAATTCGGGAGGCTAAAGAGAGAATCGGCAGAAAAACCGATTGTAAAAAATTTATTGCTTACTTTCAGCCGTTTACAAATACATATGCGCCCGTTGAGTACCTTGAAAAAATCTTCACCGAGGCTATCAAACCCGACGAAATTGTCGCTTTGTCGGTCGCTACCCGTCCCGACTGCCTGCCTGACAAAACCGTAAATTTGCTCTCAAGACTTAATAAAATAAAGCCTGTGTGGGTGGAACTAGGCTTGCAGACAGTTCATAAAAGCACGGCGGACTACATCCGCAGAGGTTATCCGCTGAGTGTGTATGACGATGCCGTAATGCGATTGCACAAAGAGGGGATAAGCGTAATAACCCACATTATTATAGGCTTGCCAAACGAAACCGATGATATGATAATTGAAAGCGCAAGGTATGCAGGCGAATGTTCCGACGGAATTAAGTTACAGCTTTTGCACATATTAAAGGATACCGACTTATGCGATGAATACGAAAAGGGCAATGTGCCCGTTCTGTCGCTTGAGCGATATGCGGATATACTCGTAAAATGCCTTAGAGTTATCCCAAAAACCACCGTAATACACAGGCTTACGGGTGACGGAGATAAAAAAATACTTGTAGCCCCCTTGTGGAGCGCAGACAAAAAGCGTGTGCTTAACTATATTAACAAGGTATTAAGGGAAAGCGAATA
>OHFH01000468.1_pt1 | contig 13937 bp, 10 predicted proteins | sample 1567401 | NCBI WGS metagenome assembly OHFH01 (sample SAMEA3879542, study PRJEB24766) | human gut metagenome | biome: human-associated habitat; feature: feces | place: USA | collected 1985/1987
AGTGGATAAAACGCTGGTGGATTACTACACCAAGCTATCTGATTTTCATGCGCAATTCCGCGCAATAGGCACGAACTACAACCAAGTCGTGAAGGAACTGAGGATGCATTTTTCCGAGAAAAAGGCGATGGCGTTGCTCTACAAACTGGAGCAACAGACCGTCGAACTCGTGAAACTGAGCCGCCAGATTGTGGAACTGTCTAAAGAGATGCAGGAAAAATGGTCGCAAAAATCAGCGTAGGAAACTCGTTGTACGGCGCACTTGCCTACAACGGGGAGAAGATCAACAAGGAGGAAGGGCGGCTGCTGACGACCAACCGCATCTACAATGACGGTACGGGAACGGTGGACATCCGCCGGGCGATGGAGGACTTCCTCGCCCTGATGCCCGTGCGGTCGAAGGTGGAGAAGCCGGTGGTGCATATCTCGCTCAACCCGCATCCCGACGATATGCTGACCGACACCGAGCTTCAGGACATCGCGCGGGAGTATCTGGAGAAGATGGGCTTCGGCAACCAGCCCTATATGGTGTACAAGCATGAGGACATAGACCGCCACCACCTGCATATCGTGACGGTGCGGGTGGACGGGGACGGCAGGAGCATAGACACCCGAAACAACTTTTACCGTAGCAAGCAGATAACCCGCGAGCTGGAACGGAAATACGGGCTGCATGACGCGGAACGGAAAAGCCGCCGTACCGATATGCCGCTGCATAAAGTGGATGTTTCGGCGGGCGATGTGAAGAAACAGGCGGGGAATGTGGTAAAGGAACTTAACCGCCGTTACCGTTTCCAGACGATGGGCGAATACCGCGCCCTCCTTTCCTTATATAATATGACGGTGGAGGAAGCGCGGGGCAACGTGCGCGGACGGGAATATAATGGGCTGGTCTATTCCGTTACGGACGACAGTGGCAACAAGGTCGGCAATCCTTTCAAGTCCTCGCTTTTCGGGAAGTCCGTCGGCTATGATGCCGTACAGAGAAAGTTCGCCCGTTCAAAAACGGAAATCAAGGACAGAAAACTCGCCGACATGACGAAGCGCACCGTCCTTTCCGTACTGCAAGGCACGTATGACAAGGAGAGGTTCATTGCCACACTCAAGGAGAAAGGTATTGACACCGTGCTGCGCTATACGGAGGAAGGACGCATCTACGGGGCCACGTTCATCGACCACCGAACAGGATGCGTGTTGAACGGCTCACGCATGGGCAGGGAACTGTCCGCCAACGCCTTGCAGGAACACTTCACGCTGCCATACGCCGGACAGCCGCCGGTTCCGCTTTTCATTACCACGGAGGGTCAGGAGGAAACGCAAGCTCCGTCCACTCCCGAATACGGAAGGGACTTGGACGGCATGGGCTTGTTCTCTCCCGAAGGCCCGGCAGTGGACGCCGAGGAGGAAGCCTTCATCCGGGCGATGCAGCGCAGGAAGAAAAAGAAGAAGCGCAAGGGCTTGGGAATGTAATCAGTCAGACAAAGTATCAACAATCAAAACAATTTCAAGGTATGTCACAACAAGAAGACGATTTGAGGGCATTGGCGAAAATCATGGATTTTCTGCGTGCCGTGAGTATTATTTTAGTGGTCATGAACGTGTACTGGTTCTGTTATGAAGCCATACGGCTCTGGGGTGTGGACATCGGTGTGGTGGACAGGATACTGATGAACTTCAACCGCACGGCGGGGCTGTTCCGTTCCATCCTCTACACGAAACTATTTGCCGTCCTCCTGCTTGCCCTGTCCTGTCTGGGGACAAAGGGCGTGAAGGGCGAGAAAATCACGTGGGGGAAAATCTGGGCGGTCCTTGCCGTGGGCTTCGTGCTGTTCTTCCTCAACTGGTGGATACTGGCCCTGCCATTGCCGGTGGAGGCGGTGACGGGACTGTATATCCTGGCCGTTGGTGCGGGCTATGTATTCCTGCTGATGGGCGGTCTGTGGTTGAGCCGCCTGTTGAAGCACAACCTCATGGATGATGTGTTCAACAACGAGAACGAGAGCTTCATGCAGGAAACGCGGCTTATCGAAAGCGAGTATTCGGTCAATCTTCCGACACGGTTTTACTACAAAAAGCGTTGGAACAATGGCTGGATCAATGTCGTGAATCCTTTTAGGGCTTCCATCGTGTTGGGTACTCCGGGCAGCGGTAAATCCTATGCAGTGGTAAATAATTTCATCAAGCAGCAGATAGAAAAGGGCTTCTCGATGTATGTGTACGACTTCAAATTCAGCGACTTGTCCACGATAGCATACAACCATCTGCTGAACCACCCGGAGGGCTACAAGGTGAAACCGAAGTTTTATGTGATAAACTTCGATGACCCGCGACGTTCGCACCGTTGCAATCCCATTCACCCGGACTTCATGGAGGATATTACGGACGCTTATGAGAGTGCGTACACCATTATGCTCAACTTAAATAAAAGTTGGGTGCAAAAGCAGGGCGACTTTTTCGTAGAATCGCCCATCATCCTTTTCGCGGCTATTATCTGGTATCTCAAAATTTTCCAGAACGGCAAGTATTGTACATTCCCCCATGCGATTGAGTTCCTGAACCGCCGCTATGAGGATATTTTCCCGATACTGACCTCTTACCCGGAATTGGAAAACTATCTTTCTCCGTTCATGGACGCATGGCTCGGAGGGGCTGCGGAGCAGTTGATGGGGCAGATAGCAAGCGCGAAAATCCCTTTGTCAAGGATGATTTCCCCGCAGCTCTATTGGGTGATGTCGGACAGCGAGTTCACGCTGGACATCAACAACCCCGAAGAACCGAAAATACTCTGTGTGGGCAACAATCCCGACCGTCAGAATATCTACGGGGCCGCTCTCGGTCTGTATAACTCCCGTATCGTGAAACTCATCAACAAGAAAGGGATGCTGAAGTCGTCGGTCATCATCGACGAGCTGCCCACGATTTATTTCAAGGGGTTGGACAACCTTATCGCCACCGCGCGAAGCAACAAGGTTGCCGTGTGTCTGGGCTTTCAGGATTTTAGCCAGTTGGTGCGCGACTACGGTGATAAAGAAGCGAAGGTCGTGATGAACACCGTCGGCAATATCTTTTCCGGTCAGGTGGTGGGTGAAACCGCCAAGACGCTTTCCGAACGCTTCGGTAAGGTGTTGCAGAAACGGCAGTCCATTTCCATCAACCGGCAGGATGTTTCCACCTCCATCAACACGCAGATGGATTCACTCATCCCGCCGAGCAAGATTTCCGGCTTGACGCAGGGTATGTTTGTCGGTTCGGTGTCCGACAACTTCAACGAGCGTATCGAGCAGAAGATTTTCCACTGTGAGATTGTCGTGGATGCCGAGAAGGTCAAGCGCGAGGAGAAAGCCTACAAGCCGATACCCGTAATTACTGACTTCACGGACGAGGATGGCAAAGACTGCATGAAGGAAACAGTGCAGGCGAATTACAGGCGCATCAAGGAGGAGGTGAAACAGATCGTGAAAGACGAGCTGGAGCGTATCGCGGGTGACGAAAATCTGAAACATCTGTTGCAGCAGAAATAACCGGTAGGCGACAAAAACGGGCGGGGCAAGTTTGATACCTTGTTCCGCCGGTTATCTTTACCCTTCGTTTTTCGGATTCTCTTCTTTCAGCAGTTTGTTTATGGTCGTTATCGTATGGGTCTGAAAGTAGGTCTTCAGTTCCGCGTCATCTTTCAGGAGTATGCCGCATTCCTCATCATAGGTTCCGATAATATACTTTTTAAGTTCGGAAAAACTTTCCGCAAACGGTATCTGTCTGTTTTCCTGCCAGTATTCGGTTACCACTTCGGAAATAAACGCTTTTAACACGGCTTTTCCCTCTTTGTCCAGTTTCTTGAAACGTGTCGTTTCACGGCTCACGGGCAACGGCTCCGGCAGAATATCCTCCGGATTCTTGCCGCTGCGCATGGCGGACATGCAACTCTTGCAGATATGTTGCGCGTGACCTTTGCCGCTGAACTTCTCGTTCGCCTTGTAGTCGCCGCAGATACGGCAATAGTGCCCCTGCTGTTTTTTCTTCTTTTTCGCCATGCCTATTGCTGTTTCAACAATTCCAAGCCTTTCTCTGTAAGGCGGTATTTCTGTTTCGGATGGCTCGGCTGTTCCGGATACAATGGTATGACATAGCCCTCATTCAATGCAGGATGCAAGTAGTTTGTCCTGAATGTGGGGCGATGGTTCAGTTCCAATGCCTCCATTATTTCTTTTACGGACAACTCACGCTCATTCAGTATTTTCACCAAAGCAAGGACTTGGTCGGTGCTTGGTCGGTACTTGGTCGGTGCCTGGTCGGTGCTTGGTCGGTTTGTAACCTCACATTTGAATATCAGCGTTACACTGTCCGCCCATATCCTGTATTCAGGTTCGGGCAATCCGGCTTTGCGACACTCGGACATCATCAGTCCTATGCCGCGTCCCCAGCTTTCCAGAACCTTCCGCTTGTACAGGACATTGGCCAACAATGGATTTTGTGGTTTCGATTCATGCTCTGACCTCATTTTCTCCGCATCCCAGTCGGGCGGGAAAGTGCCGGGGTTTTCTATCTCCACGCGGTCATCATAAATGGCTATGCCCACCGAACCGCCGGCTTCTTTGTACGACCTGTGGGTAAGGCTGTTCAACACTCCTTCTCTTATCGCCTTGTAGGGGATGGTCAGATGCTCCTCCCGTTCCAATGTGTCGGTTGTGCCGGACAAGGAAAGATGCTTGAATATAAATGCCATTGCCGCGTTGAGCAGTTGGAAAAAGTTCCCCTGAATGCGTTGGCTGTCCATGAATACAGTTTTGTCCGTGCCCTTGAAACGTGCCAACCGGAGCAGGCATTGGGGATATTCCATATCCTCATGTTTTCCAAACAGCACGGCTGCCGCATTGTTCAACACCCCGTCTTTCAATAGCCCGAACTTCCCTAATATGGCAGGAACGTCAGTACCTGTATCCTCCGGCAGACGGCCGCATTCTATACCTAACCTTACTGTCTTCAACACCTCGTTGGTGTCCAAGTGCTGCAAGGTTAGGTTTCTGTTCTCTAAAAGTTCCCAGCGGTATCTGTTACCGTCACGCTGCAACAGCAAGTCATTATATGCAGTCTGCGGCATCGTTGTTGTCGCGCTTTCCACACGCATATAGGGTCGCCCTTTATAGCAGAACGGACGGTTGAGCGTTGAATCTTCAACACGGAAAATAATTACTTTCTTCTCACTGTCCGGCAGTGGAGCATAAGATATTCGTACCATTGCTACCGGCTCCAGTCGGTTGATGGCCTCCGCCATATCCCGTTTGGTCTTGTCGCTCACTTCCTGACCGATAATCTTTCCCTTGTCGTTCACACCGAACAGCACCGTGCCGCCGTTCCCGTTCAGGAAGGCGCAAAGGGTTTCCATGCCGCGCTCCAACTGACCGGTGGTTTCCTTGAACTCCACCTGCCCGTTTTCCTTTTCGTCAATCAGCCGTTTTACTATATCGAGGTTTTCTATAATCATATATGAATCTGTAACGTAAATGCAAATGTAGTGTTTTTCGCTGGCTTTCGGGCGAATAGATGGAGAAAAGTATCTGCATGGCATGGATAGCCTATAAAAAATCAGAGGATGACACCCCGTCACCCTCTGTCTTGTCTATGGTACAGACTATCTTCTCATCCGTTCCAGCTCCTCGTCACGCAGAATCTTTCGGTTGAGTTTCTCCTGCATCCTGTCAAGGAAATAAGTGCGGCTTTCGTTCTTCCGGCGTTTGATGTCGATGTAGAAACGGTAGCAGTCTTTGGCTTCGATGCCGAATATCCGGTACAGGAGCGGGGCAAGCTGTTTGAGCGGCATTTCACCGTTGTTGATACAGCCCATTTCATTGATGCCGTAGATAAGTTCCACGAGGTCGATGGCGTTGCCCGTCCATTGCAGGGGCGAGGCCGGGTTTTCGGTCGTGTTATTGGTGGAGGTACGGATAGCGGATAGTGGTGGCACTTGGATGTGGTCTGCGGCAGCGTGTTTCTGCATCTTCCGTATGAAGGAGAGGGCTTTGCGGACAAACAGATTCACGCTGTTCTCTGAATCTTCATACAGTGTATGATGGTGCTGCAATTCGTTTTCGGCGTAAGCCATTGCGATTGCGGCATCTGCACTATTGCCGTTCCCGTAGCACAGTGATATGACCGATTCCACAAAGCCGTTATAGGCAGCTTCCATGTTGTTGCCGTTCCCGGCTCCGTTTATCAGGGCGAAAAACTCGGTTTCCGCCAGTATGAGGTAGTTCATTTTCTTTTCCTGTTTGAGGGTTTAACACTTGATTGTCAGTGTGCGCACATATACTGATAGTGCAAAGTGTTCACCGACAAGCAGGAAAAAAGCCGGTATGATTCGGTATCACACTGGCTTACAGTTGTATAAGGTTGAAAAATATTTTTAACCCGGATTTTTGCCTCTGAAAAATGTGTCCAGACTTTGGGCATCTGTGCATTTTTCGGGCACGCATCCCTTAAAAATGTGTCCACAGGCCGGACACATCGGTATCTCAACGGCGTTTCCTGTTTCTCCGGTATGTCAGGCGGATTATGCCGCCACCATATTTCCGGTTCTCCGCCAATGTCCAGTCAGTCGGGAACAGGCCGGACTTGAAAAAGTGGTCGCCGGTTCCGATGATGCACGGCATGATATAGATGATGATCTCATCCACCGCGTTCATCCGTATCAGCCCGTTGGCATATCCCACTGTCTTTGCATCCGCTTCCAGCAGATAGCAGGTGTCGTCCTCTTTCTCCCGCTGGTCTTGCAGTATCGAAATGGTGTAGTCGGGTGTCAGCCTGTAAAGGGCTTTGCCCCGTATCTCCTCCATACCGTAGTCTTCGGGGCTCCTGAACAACCGTTTTTTAGGGTTCAGCTCCGAAAGGCATCCGTCCATCGAAAGTATGGCAAGTATCTGTACCTTTCCCATAATGGTTTCCTTTTTATCGTTTGCGGCGAGGCAAAAAAAGTAGCGTGCAATCCACGCTACTTCTGATGGAGGCTCTGGAATGCCTTGAAAGAAAATAGGTGAATGCACGCTATGCGTAGGCATAGCATAAGCAATCACGCAATGTTTTCTTTCGATGTTAATTTTCCAGATTCCCATCAGAAACGCCTTGCGGTCTTATGTCTATATATCATCGGCGAATGGCTTCCCAGTCGCCTGCTTTTCTCTTAAATATGCCGCAAAGATAGCGAATTATCTTCATTTGCAGGCATATCCGGTCAGTTTTCTTCGTTCAATCCATATTCGTCCAGCTTGTTATACAGCGTTGATCTGCCGATGCCGAGCATCTTGGCGGCGAGTTTCTTGTTCCCTTTTGCCTGTTTCAAGGCACGCAGGATGCGTTCTTTGTCCTCCTCATCATTCCTTAATGTAAAACTGGTAGGAAAGGTCGTTTGTTCACTGCCGATTTCCAGATCATCCACGGTTATGGTATCGTTTTGGGCTTGCAGTACCGCCGTCTGAATGGTTTGCTTCAATTCACGCACGTTGCCCGGCCACGGATAGGTGAGCAGGGCGTTACGGGCGGTGACTGTGAAGCCTTTAATGTTGCGTCCCAACTCCTTGTTTGCCGTTTCACGGAAAAACTCCGCCAATGACAGTATGTCTTCTTGGCAATCACGCAATGGCGGTACTGTTATCGTGTATTCTTTCAGGCGGTAGAACAAATCTTCCCGAAACCGTTTATCGGCTACAGCTTTCTGTAAGTCCTCGTTGGTCGCCACCACTATCCGCACATTGGCGGTCTTGTCCTCCTTTGCCCCGATGGGACGGTAACGCCGTTCCTGTATGGCACGGAGCAGCATCTGCTGTGTTTCCAACGAGAGGTTGCCCACCTCGTCAAGGAACAATGTGCCGCCGTCGGCTTCCTCAAAATAGCCTGTCTTGTCGTTGTCAGCACCCGTGAAAGCCCCTTTCCTGTGACCGAAGAAAGCGGATTGAGCCAGCGTCGGGGACAATGAGCCGCAATCCACCGGGACAAACGGCTTGTCCGACAGCTTGCTTTGGGCGTGGATGTGCTGTGCGATATGCTCCTTGCCCGTTCCGTTCTCGCCCAGTATCAATACGCTCAACCGTGTGGGAGCGACAAGGCGGACACGCCTCTTGATTTCTTGGTATGCCTTGCCTTGACGTGTGAAGATGGGGACTTGGGAGTGTTTCTTCTTTTCCTGCGTCTTGTGCAGTGAACGGACAAGCGGAACGAGTTTGTCCTCTACCAGCCGTTTGGGTATATAGTCGGAAGAACCGAGTTTCATACTCTCCACCGCCGTATGTACCTCGGCGTAATCGGTCATTACAATGAAAGGTTGCCGTTTGCCATTGGCACGCATCCAGCGTAGCAGGTCGATACTCTCACCGTCGAGCAAGCGTAAGTCTGCAAGCACGATGTCATCATCTTCCGCTTTTGCCAACAGTTTCCTTGCGGTTGAAAGATGGTATGCCTGCATCGTGTCGAAGCCCTCCTTTTTCAGCAGGTTGCAGACGTAATCGTTATAGACGGGATTATCCTCAATCACATACACTTTCATCTGACTTCCTCCTTCTTTTCCTTCCTCGCCAGTTCGATTATTGCCGTACCCATGCGTAACACTCCGTTTACGGAATGGCGCAATTCTTCATCGGAACATTTTTCATCACGATGCAGAAGTTCATGCAGTTTCCATAATGGTCCGTCCGCACGTATTACCGCCCATGAACTGCGCAGGCGGTGTACCTGTTCGTCCAACGCCTTGCGGTCAAGTCGTCCAAAGGCTTCCCTCATGGCTTGCATATCCTTTTCCGTTTCGGTTATCAGGCGGTCGAGCATGGCAGTTTTATTCCCATAGGCAAGCAGGGAGGACAAGTCGGGATATTCTTCCACATCTGTTTTCTGTAAAAGGCATTTTTCTGAAACATCTATCAGTTCCGCCATATCGAAAGGCTTGAACAGGCAGGCGGTGAAACCGTGTGCCAACAATTCCTCTTCGGTACAACTGCCGGAAGCGGTTGCCACGATTACGGGAATGGTCTTGGAGTTGCCAATGTCGGATGAACGCAACAGTTCCAACACCTCGTAACCGTTGGTTTCCGGCATTTTCAAGTCGGTAATCAGCAAATCATAATTTCGTGTGCGTACTGCCTCCATCAAGTCACCCGTGTTGTCACACGCATCGCAACGGATGCCACAGTGGGCGTACATATCCCTTACCATCGAAAGAAGAATGTCGTTGTCGTCCAGCACAATGACCGAGAATGACCGTTCAAAACGGCGTTCCGGCTTGTACTTTTCTTCATCGGAAATGCCATCCGCCGTATTCATGGGGACTTCCACCGTGAAACGGCTGCCCCTGCCTTTTTCGCTTTCCAAACGGATTTTGCCGTGCATCATATCCACGATGCGTTTGACGATTGACAGCCCCAGCCCGAAGCCGTCCTGCGTGGCGGCATTGGAGAGCCGTTCAAACTCACCGAATACCCGTTGCTGTTCTTCCTCGCTCATGCCGCTGCCCGTGTCCTCCACGATAAGGGCAAGCGTCTTTCCGTCATAACCCGAATGGAAAGATACGCTTCCGGCTTGTGTGTACTTTATGGCATTGGAAAGCAGGTTGTCGCCTATCTGCATGATGCGCTCTTTGTCACCCATAAGAATAACATCGGTACTGTTCTCCACGATAAGTTTCAAATCCTTGCTTTCTGCCATAGGTCGGAACTCTGCTTCAAGTACGTCCGTTATGCTTTGCAGGCGGAACGGGGAAATGTTCATTCTCTCTTTTCCGTTTTCCAACCGAAAGAAACTCAACAGGGAGTTGAGCATGGCTATCATCCGCTTGGAGGCTTGCAGCACGCTTCCCGCATGGTGTTGGATTTCTGCCGTACCGCTTTTCCGTATCAGTTCCGCATAGCCGTGTATGGCGGTCAGCGGTGTACGCAGCTCATGGGTGATAGTGTACATCGTCTTCTGTCGGGTGGCGGTCAGCTTCCCGTTCATACTATTCGATTCGCTCAGTTGCGCTATCAGCGAGGTCGTCTCACGCCTGTAGCGGCTTATCCGTCTGGCGTAGCGGTGGATGATTATGTATGACATTATCAGCAGTAGGAGTATAAATCCTGTCAGACCGCCTATCTGCATGAACGAGCGTTCACGCATGAAGGTTATCTCCGCTTCCCTCCTCAAAAGGTCGGTCTGCACTTTTTTGTCCATCTGCTTGATTAAGGTTTGCAGTTGGTGGTTCAGTTCCGCGTTCCGTGCGGCGAGGCTGTCGGCGTGATCGGAAAGGCGGCGGCTCTGCGCCTTCTGCTGCGTTATCATGTCACGGTTGAGCGTGTAGAGCATGGTGGTTGTGGCGGTCGGTTCCGGCTTTTCCCTCTTGCCGAATATCCCGAACAGTCCCTTGCGCTTCGTTTTCTTCGGCTCTTCCTGCGTACTCTTCCATGCGATGACAGGCACACGCTCGGCAATCCTTTCATTGATGTCCTCCTGCTCGTCAAGCACACGCATGATGCCGCACAGTTGCTTCTCCTTGTCTTCCAACAGCCGCCGCACGCTGTCGATACGCTCCGCAGGGTAGATGTTTTTGAAGCGGCAGAGTAGGCTGTCCACCGCCTGCCGCTTGTCCCGGTATTCCTCCACGTCCGCCACCTCCCATTCCAGTACGGTCTCGCCGAGCAGGGAGAGTTCCACCACACGTACATACACGTCATGCACCTCCATACGCAGGGCGTTTATCCGATGATTCTCCGTCTCGAATGTCTCCAGCTTCCGCCACTCGTCGACCCATAAATGCACGATACCGCCCACCAGCAGGAATATCAATATATATCCTGCGGCTATCTTCGTGCGGAGATGTTCAGTATGCCTCCCTTGCCTCTTGTCTGTCATTCCCGTTTCCATATCCTGTTTTCCTTATTGTCCGTCACCTTCTTTCTGCATCACTCCATCCTGCCGCAGCCTCGCCTTGCAGGGCAAGCCCGGTGACGTGGCGATGGGTGGTGTATATGTCCTCGTACATCCTCCACAGCCGTGCCACGCCGCCTTCCACCTCCCGCATCTGCCGCCGCTCATATATCAAAATGGCGATCATACTGCCTATGACCGCCACTAAGATGATATATCCGAAAATGATTTTATGCTGCAATGGCATTCGTTTCTTTTCCATACGTATCACTTCTTATCCTTTAAAAAAGCAAATTCTCACCACGGCAGACCTTGCAAGCTCGACCTGCAACAAAACTCAACAATATCTTTCTATTCTTCTTCTCCCAACAGAAAGAAGAGCATACAACACTTCCTCCTTTCTTTATCCGGATACTGTCCTAACAGCTTTTGGAAACAGTCGTCAGTACACCGGTTTCTCAGAAAGCAAGGACGGGACGCACACCGACGCTGCTGCCGTCCTTACGGTCCCAGTAACAGCCCACGCGACCATTGGATTGCACGTACCAGTACCGTGCGAAGAATTCCGAGTACTCCGAAGACGACCAAAACCACCTACCGCTTCTAAAATTATCCTTGCTGTCTGTGGCAATTTTCTCCATCCATGCGTTTAAAGCAGCGGGAACATCGCCTTGACCTGACCAACCGAAATCATCGTCTTGCGATGAGGCTTGTTCATCCGGCTTTGCCAAAGCCGTACAACCGCCCAAATTTTGCAGGATGTCCCACCACTGACCTGATGCAGGAAGATACCAGCCGGTAGTAGTCGTGGGAACCGGGCAGGTCGTGTTGTAGCCGTCGGCGGCCTTGAAGGCGGGATAACGGTCGAAGTTTCCGCGATTGGCGCGGATATGCTCGCAATTGCCGTAACCACTGATGTCGCTGTAGTTCCGGGCTTTCGTCTCGCATTTCGCCAGATCCTCGTCTGTACCAAATAGTCCCCACGATTGGAATGTCGTAGCATTCTTCACAGCCATGACAAGGCCATGGACATTACCTTCTCCGCCTAACTTCTCTTTTTCCTTTGCACTGATACGGCTCTTGTCCGTCTGGAAAACGATGCCGACGACTTTAGCCGCCTGCACCGTCGTTTCGTCCGCCTCTTTCGGAATCAGATACCCCGTCGTACCGTTATTTTTCGTGCAGTAGAAGTCTCCGATGCGGGCAATGCCCGATTCGGCATAGGTGACGTTCTTTATGGTTTCCGCCGCGCCGTCCACCTTGTATCTCTTGTATTCCCCTACGACAGGATGGGACGCGGACGTGGTGATGGTAAACTCCCTGTTCCCCCCGTCATAACATCCCTCGATAGTCGGCATGGACGAGTGCACCAAGTAGCGGTAAGTGCCGTCAGCCATGCGCAGCGGCTTGGCGGTGCCTGTGAACGTAGCTTCTGCCCCCACGGTGTAGTCGGGAACATTCGCGTCGATAAACTTGTAAACGGTCTTCGGCATCTCGATGACGGCCAACGCCATGCGGTGTTTCATGGCGAAAGAGAGGTGGATGGTGTTGCCCGTCCCTGTCGTTGAGCCTCCGGCTGTCATCAGGTCGGAGGCGGTGTAAGCGGCATGGGTGCTCTGGTCGTCCCCGGGTTGCCAGCCATCAATGAGCGGCTTGAAGAACTCGGCATCGGTCATGACCGCCCCCTCCGCAGGTGTGGCAGTCTTGCCCGCCATGTCCGCCTGATAAGGATAGTAGAGGTAGTAGCTCTCTCCATCCATTCCGGCGGCAAGCGTCGTACCGTCGGTTTTCCACATGATGCCGCCCGTGGCGGCATCCTTTTCGGCTGTCAGCTTCACGTTTGAATAAACCGGCTTTCCGCCGCGCACCATGTAGAATCCGCAGGCATCGCCTTCGGTGAACTCGGTGGTGTAGCCGTTCTCCACGGCACGGGTCTCGACACGGGTTTTCATATTCTCAACAGCCGATGTATATCCGCCATCGGTAACGGAGATTGTCAGTTGCTGCGCCTTGTCTTGCACGGCAGGGAACTCTTCTTGCGTGCAGGATACAAGCAGCAGGAGCAACGCAGCTTGCAAGAGGTGGTATATGTTTTGTATCTTCATATTCTTAAAGGACTAAATAGGCAAATAGTTCAGAAAGCAAGGACGGGACGGACAGCGTTACTCCATTTCTTATAGACAAAGTCGCAGCACACGTAATCAGAGGAGTACACGTTCCAGTTCCGTGCGCGGAACTGATTTAACTCCGATGACGACCAAAAACGGTCACCGGTGGTAAAATCATTCTTGCTGTCGGCTGCAATTTTATTCATCCAAGCATTCAAGGCAGCTGGAACATCGCCTTGACCTAGCCAACGGAAATCACCGGAATCCGACGAGGTTTGCTGACCTTTATCCGCCATAGCCGGACAACCGCCCAGATTCTGAAGGATGTCCCACCACTGACCGGAGGAAGGAATAAACCAGCCTGTGGTATTACGAGGTGGGCGGTATTCATTTATACTGTACATATCATTCCATTTCTCGACGGCTTCGAAGGCCGGATATGCCTCAATTCCACCGATACTATTTGCATGGTCAAGAATCTTGGTGTAATTGTGCAGACCGCTGATGTCAGAGTAGATTTCAGACTTGGACCAGCAGTCTTTCACGTCTTCCAAATTATTCTCTTCATGGCTCCATTGGATATCTGTTGCGGTGTTCTTTAAGGCCATTACAAGGCCATGCACATTCCCTTCGCCCAATTTGGACTTTTCGGCAGTGCCGATACGGCTCGGGTCCGTCTGGAAAACGATACCGATGACTCTTCTTTCTATTTCACTTTTTGTTTGGAGTACGGGAGCAGGCTTGGGGCTTGCTATCTTCATACTGCCGTCAGTATAGATTTTGCGCAGGCCGCCGTCGCTCCAAGTCCCGTCGGAATAGAAGTAGTCGCCGATTTTAAGTTCGTCAGCTGTGAAACTTTGCTTTACCTTTTTGGAGGTGACGTTCTCCTCGCCACATGCAACCCACGTGCCACCGGTCACCGCCTGCACGTCTATTCCGCTTGCTTTCACG
>OHFH01000473.1_pt1 | contig 13873 bp, 17 predicted proteins | sample 1567401 | NCBI WGS metagenome assembly OHFH01 (sample SAMEA3879542, study PRJEB24766) | human gut metagenome | biome: human-associated habitat; feature: feces | place: USA | collected 1985/1987
AAAAAGCCCTGCAATAAGCGAAAAAGAAAAGAACGAAATACTAAAAGGCTTTGTAGATTGCATAGTCTTTAACCGCTCAACTTCTTCGGTTGATATATTTCTTTATATCTGATTATCACTTTTCGGAGTACGGTGGACCTGACGGAGAACTCGGCGCATCACTCAGATATTTAAGTCAGAGATTTACAATGCCGCTGCCGGAATTAAAAGCCACCTTAACCGACATCGGTACCGAGGAATTAAATCATCTTGAAATGATAGGTGCAATTGTATATCAGCTTACAAAAGGCCTCACGGAAGATGAAATCAAAAAGCAAGGCTTTGAAGATTACTTTGTTGACCATACAACAGGCGTATATCCGCAATCGGCAGGAGGTTCACCTTATACAACCGCATCTATGCAGGTAAAAGGCGATCCAATTACAGATCTCCACGAAAATATGGCGGCCGAACAAAAAGCGCGATCAACCTATGATAATATCTTAAGATTTTGCGATGATTACGATGTAAAAGACGCAATAAGATTTTTGCGTGAGCGTGAAGTAGTACACTATCAACGCTTCGGTGAAAATCTGAGACTTATGACCGACAAACTTGACGAAAAAAATTTCTACGCATTCAACCCGTCATTTGATAAAAAATGTTTTAAAAACTGTATGAAAAAGAAATAACGCAAAATAAAGGCATCCCATAAAATTCTGTGTACGGTTGCTGTTGCCCGCCAGCTAATCAATAATTGACTTCACCAAAACTATAACCGCAAAAAGCCGCAAAAAGCCGTTATAACTGTAAACTTAAAGATAAAAGCGTGTAAAATCACCGTTACAAAACGGATGAATATGCATAAAATGCAACATCTTCAATGTAAAATCAAACCACCCTTGCAACAGAATAAACTAAATGCAAGGGTGGTTTTAAATGTATTAAAAAGAGGAAAAAGCGTTATTTTATTCGCCTGTTACGGCTTCATCAGCAACATAACTTGAATTAACTGATACAAAAATACCGTCTTTCTTATTCTTTTAAACGAAAGCATCAAAATAAATTCTTCCTTCACAGAGCCGGCCCGAAAGTCCTGGCGGGTTTTCGTGCTGTAAGTATTCTGATAATTTAAGTGGTGAAAGAAGTGCAGTTTTGTAAATAATAATATAATTGACACCTTCGGGAAAATAATCAGTTGGAGCAACTACAACTTCGGTATTGTCAATTTTTCCAACTGCTCCGTTAGTTGCTATTTCCTGTGCTTTGTCACCGTATGAAGTAAAACGCTTATCAAGTTTCAGATATGTATAATACTGCGGTGTAACAAATACTACACGGTCATTAATTGGTACTTTCTTATCAACCATAGCAGCAGAAGTGGATATATACTAAAAAAGTGGACAAGTATGATAAAATAGAAGACAAACAAAGGAGGAATAAAAATGACAGGAAAGAAAAACAATAAATACAGCAGTGAATTCAAGCAAACAATCGTAAATTTATACCATTCCGGTAAGTCATACTCACAAATTCATCAGGAGTATGGAGTTTCTCACAGTGCACTGGCAAATTGGATTAAGCAGTATTCAGAGGTTCAGATTGATGACGATACCGTTTTGACTGCCCAGCAAATCAAAGCACTTCAGAAGAGAAATGCTCAATTAGAGGAGGAAAATTTAATATTAAAAAAAGCCATTGCAATATTCACTCCACACTCAGACAAAGATTAGAAGCCGTCAAGCTGCTTTCAAAGGAACATTCCATTTCTACACTATGTCGTGTTCTCAAAGTGAATCGCAGCACTTACTATAAATTCCTTAATCACCAAGAACCCAACAGAGCAAAGGAAAATGCTTACATACGCAGCTGTATTCTTACTTTGTATGCAAAGTACAAAAAGCGTCTTGGTGCTGCAAAAATGAGGATTTGTCTTAAGAATGAATATTGCATCAACATTAGCGCCGGCAGAGTGTACCGCCTGATGAAATCAATGTCATTGCCAAAAATGAGTACTGTAAAGCTATTTATTCATAAATCAAAATCAGTTTCTGATGAACCTTGTAAAAATATTCTTAAGCAGGAGTTTAATCAATCTGAGCCTAATATTGTGTGGGTATGTGATTTTACATATATCAGAGCCGGTGGAAGATTTTACTATTTTTGTGCAATTCTCGACTTGTTTTCAAGGAAAGTAATTGCTTACAAATTATAAAATAAAATTGACACGCAGCTCGCCATTGATACCGTTAATCTTGCAGTTGCTGGCAGAGGAACATCAGAAGGCATTATTTTTCATACTGACCGAGGCTGTCAGTTTACTGCAAAGAAGTTCAGGAAGCATTTAGATAATCTTAATATGGTTCAGTCATTTTCTGCAAAAGGACATCCATATGACAATGCTGTTATGGAATGTTTTTTAAATATTTGAAAAAGGAAGAAACTGACAGAAAATTATATTGTTCTTTTCAAGAATTATCGCTTAGTCTTTTTGAGTACATCAATGGTTTTTACAACCCTTTAAGACCTCATTCTCATAACAACGGCTTGTCACCTAATCAAGCTGAAAAATATTTTTTTATTTAATTTTCCTGTTTTTTCTGTCCACTTTATTGACTATAGTCCACTGCAGCTGCTTTTCCAGTTCTGACTGCTTGGCAGGAATCGCGTTTACCTTGTCATACAAATGTACAACAAACCGTAATAATTATAATCTGGTTCTGACCATCCAGCAACACATTTTTACAGGGATTATGTAAAATTTTGAAAGATATGTGGCTATAAAGGCGGCTCACCGCCCTTCAAAAGGTCGCTTATTTCATGGTCTTTTTCTTCTTATCAATTACCAGAGTACCGGCAAATGCACCGCAGCTGATGAACAGCAGCGCAACCCACAGAACAATATTGCTGGTATCGCCGGTCTTCGGGCTTGTTGTTTCGCCGGTCTTCGGGCTTGTTGTATCGCCGGTGCTCGGCTTGTTATCGCTCGGCGTTGTCGTTGCAGAGTCGGACTTCCAAGTTGCCTCATAGGTAGCGTTGCTTGTCACTGTGGCTGCAACCGCAGGCTTCCATCCGGCAAAGGTATAGCCCTTACGGGTAGGCGTGCCGTTGAATGCAGGGGTAGCCTTGCCGAATTCCACGGTATAAAACTGATCCTTGAAGATCTCTTCGCCATCCACACCATCGGTGTAGGTAACAGCGTACTTCTCGGCAGGAGTCGTGCCGCCTGCCTCGGGGGTCATCGTGAGGTCGGTGAGAACCCACATAGTGCCGTCGGAGCCGTCGCTCTCATCGCCTTCGTAGCGCGTATAATTCACAAATTCGCCGTTGATCTTCAGCTTGGTGTCAGGGCCGAATATATAGCGGATATTTCCGACATCGCCATAGGCCACCACATATACACCGTAATGATAGGTCTTTCCGGCTTCAAAAGTCGTAATTTTATTTTCATAAATTCCGCTTCCAAACTCTGGTTCTGTAGAGATCAGGCCGGTCGTGCTGTTCAGCTCCCACCACGCAGCTCGCAGTACGTAGTATACATCATCGGGCACATCGCCGGTGAATACGGGTTTATCGCCGTCCTTGAAGCTGACAGTGGCGTCATTGATCTCCACCACATCAATGACTTTTATGGTAGGCATCGTAATCGTTTTAACGGCAGGGACATAGAGAAAGTCTCCACTCAAACTTGACTTTACGCTTTCCCCATTTACCTTCATAGCGACTTCATTGCTGAATGAATAGCCGTCTTTCGGCTTCAGCATAATGAAATACACATATTTTTTTCCGCTTTCAAATTCCGTGATAGTCGGCAGAGAACCGTGTGATCCGTTGTCAGAATACCAAGCGGCAACGGGTTCGTTGTTTTCAAACTGTTGCCAGCATTCATAGGCGATCTCATATTTATCCATATCGTCAATGGCTACCCATGCTGTGGCCTGCGGTGCATCACCCAACTGATAGTCGAATTTTACATTTTCAATGGTGGCAGTGGTGATTTCTGAATCCTCAGGATATTCAGAAATCTGCTTAAACTGAGCCGTGAAAGTCACATTATCACTCCGCACATTAACGCTGTTCTGTATTTGATCAGAAGAAAGAGCGGTGCCGGCAGGAATGGCAGTACCACTGCCGGCCTGGTATACGGTAGCATCGGCTGTCCAGTAGGCAAACTCATATCCCGAATTCGGAAGTAAAGTATCCATGATGCTGCCGGCAAAGTCGAAAGTATCTGTCTCGGAAATATTCAGCTTGTAGTAGTAGGGCTTGTTAACATAATCGTCAATGCCATAATACACAAACGGAATCTGGTCGTTTTTAGTCATGGTTCCATAATCGCCGGGGTAAAATTTAACGGCATACTCTCCGGATTCCGCAAACGCCGTAATCGGCACGATGGACAGTGCCAAGCACAAAGTCAGCAGAACTGTCAGCAATTTTGTTTTAAGTGTGCGTTCTTTCATAATTTAACAATCCTTTCTTAAAGTTTTTGTCCGCATTCGGAGCAGAAAACACTGTTTTGTTTAACATCGGCACCGCAGTTCGGGCATTTTCTGCCGAGCCTTGTTCCGCAACGGTCGCAGAATTTTGCATCGGCGGAAAGTTGCGTTTTGCAGTTCGGGCATACGGTCATGCCCGCCGCCACCGTCTGACCCGCGCCGGTCACAACCACAGGTTGGCCGCCGGTCATAATGGTAGTTTCGATGACCTGAAACACCTCGCCCGGTAACTTTTTCTGTTTGAATGCACCCATTCCGGCAGTGATCGCCAGCGGCCATGCAACAAACAGACCGATTGCTCCGGCGCCGATTTTATCCGACCACTGTCCTTCGCCGATGTTTACATTCAATTGATTTCCCATAACCGTCATCTGCACGGTAACGGCAAGCCGCATTCCCGTAAGAGTTTTCCATCCGTCCTTCGGCTGGCTCGCCTGCATAACGTAGCCCTCCGTAGTCTCGGAGCTTTGCACCTCCATACCCTTCTCGGTGCGAAAGAAACCCTCTAAGCGGGTAACGATCTTTTGCATGTCCGTTCCATTTAACATAAATACTCGTGACTCATTCATTTGGTTGCCTCCATTCTTTCTGCTATACATTTCGTTAGAGTGATTTTATTTTGCTCTGTCAATCAATCCAAAACAGCACCTCCCCATTCAACAACAGTAAATCCTTTTCGCTCGATCGGTGTGATCTCGGTTTTTTTTATTTCACTTCCGTCATAGTGAGCAAAGCCAAACCATATACGGGTTATGCTGTCAGGGTTGACGGAGAAGGACACCGGCATGGCGGCGTCAACACCGTCGGTCAGCATCGGATACATAAGGTAATCCGTGCCACCTTTCAGATAATCCGACCAGTACTCTATGAAGTCGGCCGTTTCCTGCTCATTAAATCTGTAAGCCGTCAGTATCCGTCGGAAAGTTTCGTCGCGGTTGTCTGCCGGAATAAGGAAGCCTTCTTCGGTTTGGAACGCCTTCTTTTTCACAAGAGCTTCATAGAACAGATAGCCGTAGCTGTTGCCCACGGTATCGGTGAGCTTGCCGTCGGGAGATGCCGTTACCGTCCACGCTCCCGTATAGTCCGGAATGGATGAGGTGAGATATTCCGGCTTTTCAAAGGTGACCGTTATCTCGGTTTCCGTTTCGGGGTAGAGATAAATATTCGGCTTTTTTGCCTCGGTGTTGTTTGGAAGAACTGTGCCTCCGGTATGAGGCGCCATGTTCAGCAGCTGATCACGCAGCCATTCAAATTCCTTCTTGCGACCTTCCCTTACCATCTGCGCATAAAAGTTCAGCTTGTCGTAATAGCTCTTTTTCCACCGGTCCTCCAATGACCATTCCGCGTCCCTCGATGGGTAAAACATATCCTGGAATAAATGTGTATACAGGCGCAGACAACGCAGAACAGGTCTGCAAAAAACACCGCGCCTGCGGTAAGCGATTCTTTTGTTATGCACAACAGAACCGTTTTTGTTAAGGCCGGCAAAAGGCAAGTGCCGCAAGCACCCCGAAAATCCATTTTGCCGAGAAACACCCATATGCCGCTCGGACATATTCTCCGAATTTTCTCATAGACATTTCCTTCAATTTTTCTTTGCTTCAGGCTTTCGATTATGATCTGAAATCAAGCCTTCAACTTGTTTATCACAAGCTCGTTTTCCAAATGCTGCGATATACTGTCGGCTATGGCGGTCGTTGCCCTTCGGATACCGGTATCGGACAGTCCCTCGCAAGGATGTATCATTGTTACGGTCAGTTCCGTTCCCGTTTCCTGTTCATTTACGGAGACGGAAAACCGGCTTAAATTACCGTATACCGACATCTCTGCTAAAATGGTGGATGCGTCTGTTTTTTGATATTCGTCACCGTTTTTATCCAGCACTTCATAAACGGCGAAGATCACATATTGCCTTTTATACGGCAGTATTATTCTTGTTGTTTTACTGTCCGGCAAAGCGGAAAGCTGCCTGTTCACCGTCCGTCACCTCCTTTTCATCACGATTCTACGGTAAACCGTTTTTGTTATGGTGTTATTGCTTTTCAATATACCCGCTGATAGGTTCGGCATACATATTGTCGTCGGTCACTGCCTTGTACCGCTTGCCGTCGTACACATCGGTAAAACCGTTCGTAGCCTTGTAAATTTCGCCGGTCTCGGTATCGTAAACGCGCTCGTAGCCGAGGGTGGCGTCGCTCTGCTTCTGGCTCATAATGTCCTGACTTCTATTGCGGCTTTCCCAGGAGGACATAAAGCCGTCCATGGTCGCATTGAAGTTCTGGCTGATCTGCTGAGCAAGGGCAACCTTTTCATTGCTTGCCTGATTGGTGGTACTGACAAAGCTGTCGGAATACTGCAGGGTTTTGAAGCAATCGGTCAGCACACCTTCCCACTCGATAAAGGTGTCCTTTGCGGCGGTAACAGCAACGATGTTGTAAGCCATATAGTAGCCGCCGTCCACCGTCTGGAGCTGATAGCCTACCACATTGCCGTTGGAGATGGCAAGGCTGCCAAAGTCCACCACACTGGCGGCAAATAGGCCCTCACCCTCTTTGCCGTTATCCGTGAATGTCGCACGAAGCTGCTCGTCGCCGAGAGCGGAGGACTTCATCGGGCTGGCAGAGGGATAGCGGTCGGTTACCGTAAAATTATCAAACCGGGGGAAGGCATATCCCGAATAAGCAGGCTCCATCTCCGATGCAAATGCAGTATACTGTGAGAATATTTTGAAAAAGCCCTCTGTAGACGGGTTATCAAGCACAGCGGCCTTAGCAAAAAGCGCCGCCTGGGTATTCCCCATGCTGTAGTTCTGTTGCCATGCATCTTTGCCAGCCTGACTGTGCAGAAGAATATCGGCTTTGAGCAGCACAAACATCTGATTGAGCGGTTCATTCGGGTGCTTACCCGAATACTGTGGTAGATATTTGTTCCGCCGGTCGTTACCGTCCAGCCCTTTGGGATGGTCATGCTGAAATCGGCGGTTTCGTATTTTTCGGTCTGCACGGCTTTTGCCGCCGTTTGCGTCACCTTGACTCCGCGTTCTGTTTGTTCGGCTTTTGTCGCCGTTTGCGTCACCTTGACTCCGCGTTCTGTTTGTTCGGTTTTTGTGCCGTCATCGTTCACAACGGTTTTGCTGCCGCAGGCGGCAAGAAGCAAGGTCATGACCAAAACCAACGCAAGTGCCGTGATTCGTTTTGCATTCATCGTGTTTCTCTCCTTTTCCTTATTTCTGATCATAGTCCCAATAGAAACGGCAGGGATCGTATTTTTGATACGCACCATATCCGTCTGTAAGCACCTCGGCAATGGGGAGCATCGTATAGTCCTCGGTGATCACATAGCTTGTGCTGATGCTGCGGACATCACCGTAAAAAGCAGTGAGCAGCTCAAGCTTTCTTAGCTTTACATTGCAGTTGAGATGCTGCGCTGCGGGATAATAGGGAGACACCGAGCCGTCCGGCGCAAGCTGCGCTTTTGTGTCGCTGTCGTCCAAAGGCTCTGAGGCATACACGATCTCATAAAAGGCACAATTGGTCATCAGGATGTTCCGATTAAGCAGCCGGATCGGTGTTTCACCGACAAGCTCGGACAGCTCCAAATCAAAGGCAATGTACTCCCGCCAATCCATGTCCCTATACCAATTCCAGCCGGTCGTACCCTTATCAAGGTATTTGCCCGAAAAAGCAGGCTGACATTACCGCCGGCAACGGCGATCATCGGATCGCCGGAGTAGACCTTATCGGCATTTAAGTATTCTACCGTATGATCCTCCAGCGCCTTTCCGTCGGAAGCATAGCGGTAAACCTTTCGGAACAGCGGATGCTGCGCCTTATCCATCGGCGAGGCCGTAAACGGCGGGTTGCTGACCTTATAGCCGGAGCCGTCATTTAAGTAGATCTCTCCCATTTCACCGTCATGGGTCAGGCGCCAATATCGGATATTTTTTCCGGGCAGGGTGCCGACCTCCTGTATGTTCTTGCCGTTTGCCAAAACGGAGTTGAAATTTGCCTGATACAGCTTTCCGTCAGCCACCACGAAATCGTTGACGGTTTTACTGTAGCCGTGATCCAGATTACAGTCGAATTCGGCGTATTCGTTTATAATGCCCTCGCCGCCGACAAATGTCTTGTAGTCCGATTGGTCATACGGCTTGCCGCGTTCCTTGAGAAGCGCCTGTTCCAGCGTTACCGGCTCCGCCTGCGTAGATGTGTTTTGTGAAGGCTTTGGGATTGATGTAGAACTGTATGTTTCCGAAGGCTTTTTGGTACAGGCACTCAGAGCCAAACTTGCAAGCAAAAGGACAGTTAAAATTTTGGGCAAATAATTCTTATTATACCTTTCGATCAAATATAAGAGTTTGTGTCGCAATTCGTATTCCTCCCGACCGTCTTTGCATATAATTATACTTACAGAGTGCCGATTTTGATATAAGGGAAGTCCGCCAATCTGCCGAAAATGGGGTGGCGGAACTCCGCCATTCTTAAAATCGAGGCAAAAATATCGGTTTTCCCTGAAAAAACCGCAAAAAAATATCCTCCCACATCGGCAGGAGGATAAAATGCTTTTTGTTATGTTTAATTATACATTGTTATAAAGAGTAACAAGCCCGATCCGTGATTTTGCACCTGTTTTTTCATATATGGCGGAGACATATCTCTCTAAGGTTCGTCTGGAGACATACAAACCATCGGCTATCGTCTGCAATCCGTCTTCGGTATTGACAAGCAGTCCGAAAACCTCGGTTTCTCTCTGCGTCAGCGAAAACTGCTCCGACAACTTTTGCAGTCTTTCACTGTCACTCAATTTATTTCTGTCTTTTGCGTCAAGCCTCTCAAAGAAGCTTCTTCTCATATTCGTATATATGAATGCGGCGACGCTGGCAAGGACGAACATGATCAGTTCAATGGTGGTGATGGCAATATTATTGCCGGAATTGAGCAGTGCAAGGGAGCCTCCCGTGATTACAGCGGCGACAAGATTATTGACGGCTCTGCCGAGCCCCGCCCACAGCTCCGGCATTTTTGTGTATCGGGCGATCTCCATAAAGGAAGAGGTAAAGAAAACAGCAAAGAAGCCGGCGGACAGATAGAATATGACCAGACCCACCGTGAACGGCCCGGCAAACTGAATAATGACAAGGCAGGTCGTAGACAGAAGCATTACGCAGTACATGATCACACTCATATATTTTCTGCCTGCAATATCAAATAAAAAACCTGCCATAAGACCGCTGAGTGCGAGAAGTATTCTCGGCCACTGACCAATATTCACAGTTCCGTTTGCGTGGTATACGGTGACCGCATTGTCCATGGTGCCAAAAATACAGGTCATCAGTGCGACGAAAAGGGCGAGGAGCAAAATGATTTTCAGGCTATCCTTTCCGCTTTCGTCGTTTTCCTCTTCGGTTTTGCTTTTGGAGAAGGCAGGGACAACGCTGTTTTTTTCTGCTTTTATCAGCATAAATGCCAGCAATAGTATAAATGCAGAAAGTATGCCAGCTTCTATGTAATCTATATGAACCAAAGTGTTGTTTGCGATTTGAAGCAAGATTCCAAGCATATAGGAAACGCCTGTCAGTCGCGCAATATAGGTGTTGTCCTCTAACAGACATAGTGTTTTGTAGAATACGGCACTTCCAAACACGCCGAGAATCAGAAACAGCAAGAGTCCCATGCCGAGTGTAAGTGCATAAGAGGCATGGCGGCATATCACAAAAAGACAAATAACCGACAAAATTGCTGCGCACATTGCAGGTGCGGTTTGCCATTTTCCTTTACAAAATCGAGAGAAAACAGGATACAGAACGAAACCGATGACGCTGATACCAAGCGCATAGTTTTGGGCATTTACCGATTGATTTCCCGAAACCGTGCGGGAGATCATATTGACAAACAAAAATTCCGCGCCCAGAAACACAAAAGTAAATAAGCTCATCAACACGATCGCCTTTGTATAGGGGATTCGATTTTCCTCATTAAAGGCATCGCTTTGTCTGATTTTTTTCAAAATGCTGTTCATAATCAAACCTCTTACTCACTGTCGGACACGAATTCCAACATGTCATTCGGCGTACAATTCAGTGCTTTGCAGATCTTTCCCACGGTTTCAACCGTGATATTTTCATTCCGTGTCATTTTGGAAATGACATAGTTGCTGATGCCCGCAGCCTTTTCCAGGCCCTTCTTTTTCATATCCCTGTCAATCAGCAATTTCCAGAGCTTTTTATAGCTAATATTCATATCGTCAGCCTCGATTCAATTAGGGTTTGCTGCCTCCGAACAAAATCCGAAAACAGCAGAAGTGACTGTCAAGAATATAATAGCATATTTCTGTGAAAAACACAACGGGTTATAAAGCGATAAATTTATTTTTGTGGTTTTTCACGCTTTCACTACAGCAGAAAGAAAAAGCACAGTCGGTTTAGGTTCGATTTTTCTTGCCGAATATCTGCCGGATAACAGACTCTTACAAACCGCATATATCCTCTTGCTATTCTTTCTGCTGTAGTTATTCTTCAGTTGGGTAGTTCACTTTCTCCTTCCACCATGACAGGTGGCACCTATCAGCGTATAGGTGCAATTGCCCCTTGGCGGAGCGTTTTGCTGACGGAAAGGTAACTATGCCCTATAAGAATTTTCTCGGCTATGATAAGGGCAAAGACGGCAAGCCGGTCATCAATGAAAAGGAGGCTGAAATTGTACGACTGATATACCGATTGCACTTCTCTGAATTATAGGAGAATTTTAATTTTTACTGTTTTTAATTTTCAAATAAACTAGTCGAATTGCTCGAACCAACATTTGAAAAGAAAATAGAACTAATGTAATCATTAAAATTGTGATTACTGCCAACTCGAACGAATAGGATGGAGACATTCCATCTATAGATAATCCCCTTTTTCCAATACCATAAAACCCCTTCCCGTTGTATATGAGAATCATTACACAGTATACGATATCGACAATTGCCCATCTTCCTATATTTACATCAATTAGTGTATTCGTTAAGACAGAAAAAACGATTAAAGGGATAATAAGTATGAACCAAGCTTCATTTGAAACTGGATAATACTGTGACAAAAATTTTGGAAATACAAGGAACTGCAAAGCATAAATCACAACTACGCTAAGAATAAGAACAGGCATTTTATGCTTGAGAACAATATTCAACATATTAATCTATCCTATCAATTAACCTAATGAAGAAAAATTGTTTCTAGCAATAAGATAATATGTTGGTTGCATATGGGGATGTGTCATACCACCAATTACTACCTTGCCACTAGAAGCAACAAAGGAAGCTTTTGCAGAGGCGTATTTACCTTTAACATCATGTCCTAACAAAGGTCCTGTTCCAGTAGTCATATTGCTAAGAGATTGCATAAGAGGCAGAGCAAGAAGCACACAGAACACTAATGAAAGTGTCAAAAGTAGACTTGTAATCCTTTTCATATGTTTTTCTCCTAAAAAATATTGTTGGGTTCCTAAATGAGTATAAGAAAAGTATGTTTGCATCATCTTCTTTCTAATTATTAAGTATAACATAATTTGGATTATGTTGCATAGCTTGATATTATTCCAAACTTTGTGCTTTTAATTATATCAGAATACCACATTTCAAACAAGTACTTTTTGAAAAAATTAAAATTTTTGTCGAAAAATATGAATTTTAGCCACGATCGGGTAGAAAGCGGTGGCTAACCGCCGTCCTCCCACAACACCGTGCGTACCGCTCGGTATACGGCGTTTCGGTAAGATGTTGCTTGTGACTTCTCTCTTGATGATTAACTAAACATTCTTGACTTTTACTCTCGACTTCCAGTCTACTCTCAGTCATTAATCTCCGCAGAGCAACTGTTTTCAATCGCAATCTATCAACTTTGATTTCACACAACCCCTTACCGTCCACCCCCTTTCCTCGGTGGTGATTAGCCACTTCATCGGTACTATGGGTGAAGCTGACTTCTGTAAGTTCAACCGCTGCCTTTCGACACAGCTTACTCCTGTGGGAACCTTTTATTCCCTCTTGTCAGGAGCATATCTTACAGACCTCCCAGGGTAAGAACGATAACCTTCCTTCCGTAACCGCCACATCTACTGCAATAGGTTCGGGTAGTATTGGACTTCTTCTTGTCGTGCAGAGTCGTCCGCCTATTACCGCCTTATATGTGATTTCTGTCCGTCGGTCCGGAATTTTGCCCATCGGGGACTTTTCACTCCTCAATCCGGCTTTCTTCACACTCCGCCCCACGCCGAACCCTTGCCTTAGGCTGACAGTTTCTACTGCCAAGATGCAGTAGACTTTTGCTGGCAAGTGTTAATGCGCGCACCGAGTGCACACTAAAAAACCGCAGGAACCAACTCCCTGCGGTTTATGAATATTTGTCTATTATGTTTAAGTTGCGTTTTAACTTTGCCCCACTGTGCTGCAATCAAACCACTGTTGATACATTTTTCAACCTACTTTGAACATTAAGGCAAGTTCTGCACCTGCCTTAATGTTCTGATATTGTTTTTCATATGTTTTTTTGAGATTGCTTGTTTACAAAATCAAAAAATTCTTTGCACAAGCAAGTGGCATGTTTATCAAGTTTACACTTGCAAAAATTCGCAATATATAAAGGAATTTCTTTATAGTAAGCTTCTGCGATGCTTCCTGCCATTGCAGCTATTGTGTCTGAATCACTTCCGTATGAAATTGCAAGTTTTATGGCTGATTCAAAGTCAGTACTTTCTAAAAAAGCAGCAACTGCCAAATGAACTGTATCCTGACAAGTTACACTATAATTACTTTTTTCACGCAATACTTCAACCGAAAAATCAAGTCCTGAATAGCCAAATTCTCTGATAATATATTCCGTTTCTCGCAAGAAAAATTGCAGCCGCTATACACATTGCGCCTTTCTCGCCCTCAGGATGATTATGGGTTATGTCAGCAGATAATTTTGCAAAACGCATAGTTTCTTCCATAGTGTCAAAAAACCACCCAACGGGACTTACTCTCATTGCAGAACCGTTTCCAAAACTGTTATAAGGTTCGTATTCATCAATCAGATAGGCTTTGTTGCACCATTGCCAAAAATTAAATCCGTATCCCAGTGGTTGATTTTTATATTTTCTGCAAACATAGTCAACCATTCTTTTCACTAACTTGTCTTTAAAGTAATCATCATCTTCATAATCATTCAGATCATGCAACAACCAGTCAGCAACAGCAAGGGTCAACACAGTGTCATCAGTAAAATGGCTACCGTCTCTGAACAAATCAATTTCTGAAATATTATTGTATTTCTTCTTTTCAAACTCAAATGTTGAACCTAAAATATCTCCGCAGATTGCGCCGAAAATATTATTGTTTGTCCTACAGGCATAACAAATACCTGAGCAATTATTATA
>OHFH01000495.1_pt1 | contig 13435 bp, 16 predicted proteins | sample 1567401 | NCBI WGS metagenome assembly OHFH01 (sample SAMEA3879542, study PRJEB24766) | human gut metagenome | biome: human-associated habitat; feature: feces | place: USA | collected 1985/1987
GTTTATTGTTTGAACGAAAAAGAATTGTTGCGAAAGTGCTGTAAATGTCAAGAGTAAATGCAAAAATTTATTGCAAATCGACAAAATTTGTTATCATTATGACGCAAAACGCCTTTGTATCACCGAAATTTCGGTGATACAAAGGCAATGCAATGACTTTATCGATTAAAAATATCGAATCAGCATACGCCAAACAACAAGCCCGAAAGGCTTGCTATTAGCCATGTTTATTGACAACGTTGTTTGACTTCGATGTTTGACCCAGGGCGATCGCCCCAGATGTTTACTCAGATTGTTGACGCAGCTGTTTAACCGCGCTGTAAATTTGCGACTTCTTTGTCAAATAATTCTTGCGACGTTGCATATCCGAGAACGCCACGCGGATAGTTGTTCAACCAGTCTTCAACGGCTTGGATCTCTTTCGCCGAAAATTTGGAAAAATTAGTTCCTTTCGGCAACTTTCTGCGTATTTCCCGATTTATTCTTTCATTAGTTCCGCGTTCATAACTTGAATACGGGTGACAATAATAAATCGAAACACGCTTGTGCTTGCCTTTCCCATAACTTGATTTTTCCATTCCGCCGAAATTCGCAAACTCACTTCCGTTATCGACCGTAATTGTCTTAAATACTTTTGTGAACAACTTTCCGAAACGGCGTTCGAGGACGTTCAAACATTGAATTACGCTATCCGCTTTTTGATTTTTCATAGGAAAAATTAATTCTTTACGCGTAAGTCGTTCAGTTAAAACAAGCAAAGTTGTTTTTGTAGATCCGCACACGCAGTCCATTTCCCAATGTCCGAAAGTATTTCTATCGGCAATCTCTTTCGGGCGTTTTTCGATAGATGTTCCGCGTGGCGGACGACTCGCCACAACTTTGCGCTTATGACGTTTTCGTGGTTTATAAGGTAAATCTTCGAGTGAAATCGAAAGAAACACGCCATTTGCAATGTAACTATACAACGTCGCAGGACAAATCGACGTGCCGAATTTGATATTCTTGTGCCTGATTTCGCCAAGAACGGCGCACGGGGACATTTTATCTTGTCCGATACGTCTTTCAATGTAATCGGCAAATTCAAAATCCTTGCCAATCTTCAAAGGCGCGCCTTTGCCGGAAAGATTTACAAGGTACTTTTCGTGTGCAATATCTGGACTATACGCCGTGTAATGTTCCCACGTCGCACCATTCAAACGCTCATACGCACCACGTTTAATTTCACGATAGATTGTGGAATTAGAAACGCCTAAAATCTTACAAATCTCTTTTACAGGTGTTTTTGACTTTAATAACGATTCAAGTTGCAGACGTTGAGTCCACGTCAAATGACAAAATTTCCTTCCCATTTTTTAACCCCTTGACGAATTGCCCCTACTGTCGACACAAAAGGCAATAGCGTGTTTTGTAAAAAAGAAAAAGGAGGTTAACCGCTATGATACATACCATACTTCAAATTACCCTTGTATCATTGCAAATAATTTTAGTATTAATAAAACTATTTGACGATTAACACTCCCACAAAGAGTGTAACACACTATCACCTTCTATGTCAACAGCCCACAGTACAGCCCCTATCCCAAAGGCAATCAACACAAGGTTAACACCTTGACTGTTTTGGGGATTTCATCCCCAAACCCCGAATATTCGCCATATAGGCAGAGAGTGCAGAAAGTCTTCTGCGCTCTTTTGCAAGATTATAAAAAAACACACTCGGCAGTCAAGGCGCGTGTTTATCTCCCGACAGGCATAAAGCACGCTTACTCCCTTGACAGCCTTGCCAAGAGCCTTGAAACAGCATAGTTGATGAACATTGTATCGGACGAATGAAAGAACGCGGTCGCCCACGCTAAACCGCTGCGTTGGCGCACCGCGTTTATCTTTCATTCAATTTTCCCTTGAAAATCCTAGTAAAATACTGTACAATGATTTCATCAATTTACAAGGGGAACTTTTTATGGATGAATTGAAATGCCCGATTTGTGACGAACCTACCTATTTAGTTTATGGAAAAAATCCAAGAAAAGACAGATTGTGCAAAACACACGGCACAATGGCAAACAAAGGTCTTATTGAACAATGCCCCGATTGCGGAAAATGGCACAAAACGGGTGAGATTTGCGAATGTAAGAAAACAAAACAGCCAGAACATAAACCCGAAAAACAAGAAGATGAATTGACTTGTATTATCTGCGGTCAACCTTCAAAAGGAAAACATTTTTGTTATAAATGTTGGACGGAATACAAAGACAAATCAATAGATATTAGAATTAAGAATTGTTGTGAAGTCGAAATTTTAGACAAATACGGAAATCAACAATACAAATGCGATGACGGAAGAAAAGTTAGAAGTAAATCGGAAAAAATCATAAGTGATTTTTTGTTCAAATATGGCATTAGAACAATTTATGAAAAAACCGTCTATTATTATAAAGATGATGAAACAATAGAACTTCATCCAGATTTTTATTTGCCCGATTATGATATGTACATTGAACACAATGGACTCAACACAAAGTCATACAAACACAACAAATCAAAAACGCAAAAAATGTATGAAGAACTAGGATATAAAGTGATAATAACAACTGAAGAAGACCTTGCGGATATAGATGCAAAGCTAAAACCAATTTTGAAAATCAATTAAAAGACATCGGGCAAATGCCCGATGTCTTTTAATTAAACCAACCCTTAGAATTTCGAAATACAGCTTTTTTCTCATCTTTTGTTAACACTCGCCCTATAAATGACTGATTTTCCGCAACTTGCAAATGGTATAATCTTGATATACCATAAGCAACTTTACCAGTCTTATAGTAAAGTTTCCCATTCCTTTTTGCAAGGCGTTTATGAGCAGATTGACTGCTTACAAAATTAGTTTTATTCATTGCTTTCCTTTTCCCTTATCCCTGGGAGCAAGGTATTATTTATTTTGACCAAGGGCTTTCGCCCCGGTTGGTCACTCAGAAGATTGACGCAGCTTGTAGGCGACGTTGATTAACCTTGTTTGTTCTTATCGGATTTCAACATCTTGCACAAATCTTCAAAGAAATACGAGTTTTCTTGCAACATCTCGTCAAAAGACGCTTTTTCCGTTTTGAACTCAACCAAATCGTCCAAGCCGAAAGTGGATTTAAGCGTTTTTTCCGTAAAGAATTCCGAGAAACAATCCGTGGAAAAACGCTTTGAATATATCTTTTTCGTCGCAAGATAGTATTTTTTCAATGCCATTTTTCCGTCTTGCACGCCCGCTTCAAGGGCAATATCGCACGGAATATAACTAAAACGGTTGTAAATGCCCGTATAGTACGAATGTATCTTTGTGCATATAGACTTCAAAACGTACATCGACAACGTATTGTCACCGCGCAAATAGCGATATTTTTTGTATAGATTTACAAATCTGCTAAACACAAAATCATAAATCAATTCTTCAATCGCAAAGAACGGCATTGCAAGTTTCTTATCGTTACGGGCAACAATATGGACGATTTCGGACAATTCGCGCGCGTCTGCGCCCCAAGATTCGGGACGTTGTTCGTCCACGAATACCTTTATAAACGGATAGCCGTCAACGGTTGCCGAATGTCGCGCCATTTTAAGCCAGTAATTGAACAAATCATTTTTTTGATTTGCACGCTTATCCGACTTTTTTACATCGGACAATTCAAGGGCGTTCAAGCGTTCTTTGCCGATTTCGGTGATAGTAACCACGCCAAACTCAAACATATCGGAGCGTTCGTTTTCTTCGACAAGACGCTTGCCAAGACGTAACATATCGAAATCAAGAATATGCGAATGTCTGCTAAATGCGTCTATAAGTCGCGCGTCGCGCTTGAAAAAGTTTGTATTCCATATCGGAAAGTTTCCGATATCATCAATAACGTTGTCGGTACGCGTTGAAAGATTGCCTATAATAAGTGAAGATTGTACAATGTAGATGAAATACAACTGCGCATAACTTTCGAGAACTTGCCAAATGTCTTTGACGCACAACTCGTCGCAACTCATAAGACCGTATCTCTCAAAATCGTACATAAATATTTTCTTTTGAGTTTTGTTGCGTTCCCAATTCTTCTGTTTGCTCCGAACAAATCTTTTGCACGTTGCAAGGTTATAGACTGCGTGCTTTTCCATAGCGTCGCGCAATGCGTTCTCAAAGTTTATCCAAGGGAAGTATGGAAATCTCAAATCGTTTTCTAAAAGCAATTCAAAGGCTTTATCCCTAAACATCGCTTCGGTGGACAATCCCATATCGATTTCCATTGTCGTTTTGCCTTTCCCCATAGTGCCGACAATAAAACAAACAATGGAACGCTCATTGATGAATCCGCGATTTTTCATTTCAAAATGATTCAATCGTAAATATGCTATTTTCTTGCGAAGAACGCAAATAACACCGTATCCGATAACAAGCCACAACCAAAGCGGAATCTTCGTAAACACAACAGACAAGTCAACGATAAGTTTGTATATCTGCCGATACAGATGAACAAAATCGAACGCCATACAAAAATAGAGATAGTACGATACAAACTCTATCGCGATCGCGAAGAAGTTGAACGCATACGCAAAAATACACGCCCAAATTATGTAGTAAAACTTATGTTCTTTCACAAATCCGACAAAACTCACAAGCCATGCTTTCGCAGGCCGATATGTTTTATCGGATAACTTTTTGAAACGGCGCAAATGTTTGCTATCGACATTATAGTCATTGTTCGGTTTATCCAAAAAATGTTTGCAACCATAAAACCCAACCATAAGTATCGGAACAAACATCAAAAAATAAGCAAAACTTAATGATACATCACCAACATTTTGCCAATACGCCGAAATAGTTTCCCTCTTAAAGAAAATATCCCAATACTGATTCCAGCATATCTGAAATTCATCCCAAGTCGCAGGAAAACCGTTTGGCAAATAAATCGGCATTTCGGAAATGTCATTTACCGTTGCACGCACTTCGCTTATGCCAAACAACTTGCAGAAATAATATGCAATAGACGTTCCGAAGTCCCTAAAACACTCACATATACGCTTAAAAGCATAAGGGAATGCGAAAACCGACGTCGCAACAAACACAAGCGTTATGATGACACATATATAGTGTCGATAATCAAGGCGTTTAAGCCAATTCTTGAATTTCATAGTTTGCCTCCGACAAATACCATATAGCCGATGAGCAAACCTATAAAAATCCAAGCACATAAAACTAATATATTTTTAAATACTTTCATAAGGTATATCCCGTAAAACTTTGACATCGATGTTTGACCCTGGGCGTTCGCCCCGGATGTTAACTCAGAAGATTGACGCAGCTTATTAGCGACGTTGATTGACAATCAACGCCGATACTTATATTTTTTTGTTTTTGAAGATGATGAAATCTCTGATTTTGCTTTCGTGTAACGAACGCATTTGGATTTATCACGCGGAACGGGAGTTTTTATCGCCTTGTAATCAACGGCATGATTGTTTTTGCGTTTAGAAAGACACTTTACAATAAAAGCGATAATCTTGATTAAAATCAACGCAACGATAATACCGACGATTATCAAGCCGATAATCTTCAACGCTTTTAAGAAGTCGCTGTTTTTGAACCAATCCCAAATCTTTTGCATTGCAGTCAAAAAATTATTGACAAGATGTTCGCCCGGTGTAAGCTCAACGGGCGGTGGTTCAACGCCTGCAATGACATCAACGGGCGTGTGCATAACAGCAAGCGTGTAATAATCTTCCTTGCCCTTAAACGTCATAGTTATGATGTTAAAGTCGAAAAATACCGTTTCTTGTGCAAGATAGGAATCAACGACATCTTGATCGACATCTAATCTTCCAGGATTACGAGTTATAGGTCGTGACGTATAATCAGACACGGCGAATCTAAACAAATACGGCACTTCCTTTTTGCCATAACTTACGTTGCAAAACGTCTTGAAAGACTCGATGTCGTTTTCGTTGATAAGCAAATCGGAAGCAATACTCGAAGAATTCAACGAAGTCTGTTTAACTTCTTCAAACGGACTAACGTTCGTATGCGATTCGTCCAATGCTTCATCCTTTGGATAAGACCAACCGTATTCCCAAAGTTTATCCCACCACGAATGATTTGAATTATACGAATTCAAATCAAAAGTATCTTGAAGATTCGTTCTGATTTTGTTCAACCCGACTTGAATCCCCTTTGCAGAACGAGTAGAATCGACTTCATTTACAAAGAGTTCGGACGGAAGATTCCTCGACGTATGCCAAGATACATAATTGCTCGAAGCGTAGTTCTGAATATAATCCCTAATCGAAGAAGATGTTACGTCGCCTGCAACCGTTTGTTTGTTTATAACGTTAAACGCACCCGAATCCGTGTACGACGGACTATAAAACACAAACGGCAATACATTTGAGTAACTATTAGCAAAACGTTGAATAAACATATTGCCAGAGGTCATCGAAAACGGTCTTAAATTGTAAGCCCAATCGTAGTGCAATATATTTGAAGACCCCGCAACCGAATCGCTATGCCTACCATACCACAACAAATAATCCACCGATTTGTCATACAAAAGAGATGTTCCGCCTTCTGAATTATCAATGGTTTCATAATGATTGTTGTTAAGTGCTTTGTAGTAAAAATCTACGTCGGACGTAACCAAAATCGGTGCCGTTTTGCACTCATACCATTGAGCATAAATTTCCCAAAGACTTCCGTATTGATTCAAAACTTTTTTTGGAATAGCAAAATAAACGGAGCTTACGTTGTTATGGTGATATGCACCTGCACTTGAAACACCTGTCAGATACGATGTTTGATAAACTTTCAAATCAAGCGTTTCAAGCTTTTCAACATTGCAAACGAACGTCGAAGGATTGTTTGCATCCTTGCCGTACGTTGCCATATATCCGCTACACTTATACGTGCGCCCGATATTCTTGTCCAACGTTACATCGGATTTGTCCGTCTTCAAATAAACGCCAGCAATATCGTATCTTCGACATCCGTTTTCTTTTTCGTATGCTTGCGCCATGGACAAAATCTTTTTGTTTGGATCCAAAACTTTGAATTTGTAAAAAAGATTTGAATAATCGCCGGTTGTTCTCGATACGCATACGATATTGAAATCTTCGTATTCCGAAACTACGATATTGTCGTCTTTCGTCGCATACGAAACGCCCATACGCACAACGTTGGAATCGAGATAAGTTTGAAAATTGAGTTGTTGCGGATTGTACAAATAGAGATACAACGCATAATTCTTTTCGTAATTTGCATAGTACGAATAACCGTACTCTACAAACGAAAAGAATTGCAATTCACCGTCCTTGTCAATAGGGTAATTGCTCAAATCGAACTCGTTGCCATTGTCGTCTTTGCTACCGTACAAATCATCGAATATCGACGTATTGTCGAATTTTAGATTGTTGTCGCCTGCATACGCAATAAGCCCGGTTGAAATGATTTCCCATGACAAAAGCGCAAGCGTTATAAACACAAGCACGGCAACAAGAAATCTTATAGAAGTTTTGTTAAATAGCTTTTTCATCAGAACACAATTCCTCCGACTTCGAACGATACCGATTCAACCGGATGTATCAAAGAAAAACCGATTTTAACAAACGATTGCACGTCGTCTTTCGAAGCCACAGTAAGCCAAAACATCGTCGAACCGTAATCGAAGTTGTTGTCAACGGTTATTGTTGAATCAGGATACAAGCATTTAAGCATATCCAAAATCGAACCGCCTTTTGCCGTAAGGGCGAAGCCGACGTCCGTTTCCGTTACGTCAAAAAATCCCGAAACGCTTTCAGTTGGTGAAAAATAGCAAAGTTTTCCGTCCTTTGCATACGCAAACTTCAACGAAGAATCCGCATCGATGTTTATTGCATAATCAGGTTTACTTTCACCAAGCAATTTATTTTTAACTTCCACGTTCAACGGATTGTCGGCATTTACGCCATATCCGGTTGCGTTGGTGAAAATCATCTTATCTTCAATCTTGACGTAGAAAACCGAATCGGGAAGCTTGTCAACGTTGTTTTTAAGAAATACGGCAAAACCTGCTATTGCCACAAAGAGCAATAGCAGAATCAAAATCATAGGAACAACCTTATTGATTTTTGACTTTCGTTTTTCCATACATCAATCCTTAAAACGCAAGATTTCCGACAGAAATCGAACGTACAGGTTCAATTATATCAATCGTAATTCTGCTTAAAGACTGCCCGTTGTAGTAAAGCATAAAACCAAAGCCACCAGAAGTTCCAAGTCCGGATTGTTCGTCGAATTGTAATACTTCGCCATTATTAAACCTCTTTTGACTTGTAGTTTCTATGTAAGAATCACCTTCCGTTGTTCCGGTTGAATATGTAAATGTCCAAGAAAACGTATAGGTTGGAACACGAGTAGTTGCCGAACCATAAACAAAACCGAGGGAAACCCCCATTTCATCGGCTTGTTCTGCGTCTGGCAGATTGAATTCAAATTCATCACCGTCTTCACTACGAACCGTGAACAGATAATTGGTAACACGTTTGACATAATCAACGTTTGCAGATGCCGTCGCATTTTTTGTTTTTGAAGAAACGTTAAGAACAATTTGTTCGCCGAACGCTTGTTTGCAAGTAACGGTGCAAGTCAATGTATCCGAAGATACGCTTATCGTCACGTAATCGGAAACGTTCTTGCCGTTTGCCCATGTTGAAGACGGATCTTTGAAAGCAACTTCCCAAGACAGTGGATCGTGTTCGTTCGCACCGACAGGTTCAACCGTAGCGGTGATTGTTTTTGTTGTCGTTCCGTCCGCAGCTGTCGTTGCCACACCGGACAAAAGCGTTATGCCTTTTGACACTTCTTGCGATATAACAAGACCGTCTTGTTCGGACATATCCTTCGACACGTTCAAATCCTCGGAAGAATGATTCATTCCGAACACAATGCCGAGAACAGCCGTGAGAACGCACACAGCGCAAAGCACCGCAACGCCTATGATTTGCCATACCTTATTTTTCGATATATTTTCTTTCATAATATTTTCTCCGTAAAATTGTGTTAGCACGCCCCTTTGTCCAAGGGGCGTGCAATCTATCACTTGTTGACAGTGACAGTGAGTTGCTTTGCATAACCGCTCATTTCAAAAATTGAAACTTCTGCGTCGTGCAACGGTGTGATGACGATTTTTGCAAACTTCGCATTTTCGGGAATCGTGCCTGCATAGTCTGCGGATTGTACTTCACTTGCAGAAACAAAAGCCTTATCGGCGTCGTAGAAAAACACCTTGTAAGAAACTTCTGCATTCTCTTGAAGTTTAATCGTAAGACCATTAGAAGAAATGAAATCCTTTGAAACAATGGACGCCGTATTCTTCATAAATGCACCGTTATCGTCGAGTGCGCCGATTTTGTACGCAAGAGAAGAAATCTCTTTCGTTTCATCTTTATGCACGACACGTACGATAGCATAAGTAACACCGCCGATGAGAGCGACGAGCAAAACACAAACTATGATTTTGAAAATCAAATCAAGTTTTTTGCGACTGATATTTGCCACAATTTTTCCTTTTCCCTTATCCCTGGGAGCAAGGTATTATTTGACCCAGGGCAGTAGTCCCGGTTAGTCACTCAGAATGTTGACGCAGCTTGTTGGTGACGTTGATTCGCCCCAAGACAACGCCATTGCTTTTGCAACGCCCCAAAAAGTCTTTGACCGATTCTTCTGCCGATACTTGCCGAAGCTGTTCTTGAACGGTGGATACGTTTCAAACGTATATGTCGGTTCAATCACGCAAGTCGGACAGACGAACGGCAAACCTTTAAGCCAAAGAAATGTTTTTTTCGATACAGGTTCACCAAAGTAGTACGGCTCGATAACCTGCGTCGGTTCGGGCAAATCAAACACTTTCATCGGAACGGGATTTTCAATCGCTATTCTTTCGCAATCCGCGTTCCATATCGACAAAAAGAAATCTTTTGCCTTTTGTCCTTTGGTAAAGCGTTCTTCGTCTATCGCACCACCGCGATAAAGAACGCTTGAACCGGCTTTGGACAAATACGTACACGGCGGAAAAGCAATTATCATATCCCACTTGCCGATTTCGTGTTTTTGCCCGTCGCACGTTCGGAATATGCAATTGCCGTTGAGCAACGGCGCAACATCGTTCCAAATATGCCATTCGGGATGTTTTCCCGAACAAAATTCCAAGTCGCAAGAATAGGCTTCGTGACCTAAATTGCGAAATTCGATAGTTACTCTTTGCGATTCTTCGCACGCTACTAAAATCTTCATTTTTAACCCCTTGTAGATTTTGTTTATTTTTTCGGAATACCGAAGTACGCAACAGTCTTTTTATTGCGCTTACCTTTATCGTCGTAAAAATGAGAAACAATTTGACGTTTGGCAGTCGCATTCAAATCACACGTATTGCCTTTGTAAGTCGGTTTCTTCTTATCGGATGCAGACACAATCATATTCGGCATAGTCGTGGACATTTTGCCGACAAAATGAAAATCAGGATTCAAGCGTTGTTTCCCGTTTTTTCCTTTCACCCAAGCGTCTTGCGCGTCTATTAAACGAACACCTTTATTTTTCAAACTGTAATTTACGTTTGACATTTTCTTCGCACCTACCTTATAATGTAATTGTTCACGAAGCCCCGTAGGGGGAAGCAACGGGATTTCCGCGTTGACAGAGAAGAACGATTGAACATAAGTTGCGTAGACTTCTCGCATAACCGCTCAATTTTGGGCGGTTATATTTTTATCGTCAAACGGCAACGCCACTTCACACATCTTGTCAAAGACCGAGAAGAAGTCCTTGCCGTTCTGCTTTTCTTGTTTAAGTTTCGGAACGTCGTTCCGATATTGCACAAATTGACCTATCGGATTGCCGTATCCGTCAATTTGCTTGTAAAGCCGTATCACGTCCGCCTGCACATCAATATACAATCCGATACGCCGATACAACTGTTCCAAACTGTCCGTTCCACCGTATCCGTGACGTTTGTACGAATACCAGTATCGGAGCGGAACAGCACTAGTAATAACTATCACTTCGCCGTTAAAAACCTTGTTATTAAACCGTGACCGAACGGACGAATTTGTGTTGTTGTCGAGCATTTTCAACAAGTCTTCCATTTCAAATGACGAATCGCGCAAATCATCTAAGATGATTGCTTTTTGCCCAAGATAATCTTGAAATGGATCGTTACTAGCGGACGATATGCAAAAGTCCAAACCCATTTCGGCAAGCATTTTCTTTGCGTAATACGTCTTTCCGACACCGCCTTTTCCGCAAATGAACACGACTTCGATTTTTCTATCGGGCTTTAACAAAGCGTTTTGGCAGTAAATTTCCCACAACTTTTTGAGCTTGTTATAAGCAGTGACTTTTTCGTCGTTCGCAAGCGTATCTATATACGCTATCATTTGCGCGTAAGAATACGTTTCAAAATCTCCGAGTATCTTACTGTTTGCGACTTCCGTTTGCCAATCGAAGTTGGCAACAACTTCGGACGGCGCGTATTGATGTTTATTCTTTTGGTCTTCTTGACCGTGTATCAAGTACAAAAGCACATCAGACTTTTTGCCTTTAATTTTGTTGACGAAGTTTTCGGCAACGCCAAACCAATTTGCGACCAAATCCGACCGAACGCCACATTTTCCGAAGTTGACATAAATATGATAGTGTGGACGTGTATCGTCTTTGTCGTGAAGTATGTACGCCCAATGTTTGATAGTCGTATGCTCCATACACACTTTTTGTATATCGACATTCAACTTATCTTCATCGGTTACGATTTCGTAGTGTTTTAATTGCATATTTTTAACCCCTTTGCAATTTCACCTTTTGCCTTTTTTTCTTTATGCTCAGTAGAATACTTAGTCAGAATAAAATTACCATCTTTCTTGGCATCTTCAATTAGCATTACTGCTTCATTTTCAGTGTCTACACGATGTACTTCAGTTGTACTAATAAGAAATTTCATATAGTCCTCACAAAATAGTATAATTAATAGTATTAGTTGAATAAGTCTTTAATTCATGCTCTTGTAGTCGTTTAATTAAACCCTGAAGATAAACTTGAGGTCCAGCAAAAGCTACTTCATTAATTGAATATTCTTTTGCTTTTTCTGGTAGGGTAGAAATAAAAGTAAAAGTATCTAAAGTAAAAGTATTTACAACTTCATGATTTTCAACGATATCTAGCTTTTGTTTAGCATCAAAAGGAGCCATAATACATACAATTTTACGCATTAAATTTCAATCACTCCTTTATCATAAGGGAAGAAGAAATATGCGTGCATCTCATGGTCATCATAATTCTTAACCCAAATTTCAACTACATCATCTTCATTTTTAGTAATATCATAAATACAACCTAAATCAGTCTTAACCAACTCAACAATATCTTCTGCGGTTTTCAGACCAATATTAGCATGGAGTAATCTATGAGAAAGATGATATAAAGTATAGTAATTATATTCGCGGCAAAGTAACATAAAGTAATCTCCGCCTGCATTGATGTAAGGAGCTAAGACCTCATTAATTCCTCTCTGAATTTGCTCTTTAGTTAAAGGTGGGAGTTGAGCATATAGGTTCTTATTAGCTTCATACATAGTTAATTTTGCATCCATTTTTTCACTCTCCTTATATAAAAGTATAACATATTTTATTTTAAAAATCTATTCCTTTATAAAGGATTCTTTGATTTGATGAGCCACGAAGATAAAGAGTTAAATCTCGTTTATCTTGCTCAAACCGCCCATCAATAAGAACATCTATATCTCGAAGAATAGAACCTATATAAATACTTTTAATTGATTTAAGTTCTTCCAAAATATATCCAGACCAAAGAAAAATTTTAATATTAGGATATTCTAAACGAACCTTACGAATAATTTCCATAGTTAGAGCACTATTTTGAGGAGCCATAGGTTCTCCACCTAAAATAGAAAAATTTCTATGAATCCCATTAGCTCCAATAGCTGCGATTATTTCATTAGTTATTTCATCTATTGTTGCAGTTTTACCTTTAGCGAAATCCCAAGTTTCAGGATTATGACATCCCGGACAATGATGAGGGCATCCTTGTGTCCAAAAACTTACACAAACTCCTTCGCCATCTACGATATCATTCTTCTTAATGGCGGCATAATGATATAGCTCATTCATTTCTATATTACCTCATTCATCGAGATGGATAGTGCGGTCTGCAATTTCTTGAGTGCGACCGAAATTCCATTGATTCGTCCCAATGTATCCGCATGTACGTCTTGCAATATTTAATTTAGTATGGTCTTTACATCCACATTGAGGACAATACCACTCCATATCTGAAGTTAATTGCATTTCTCCATCATAACCACAATTTTGACAATAATCAGATTTAGTATTTAATTCTGCATACATAATGTGGTCATATATGAATTGAATTACTTGAAGA
>OHFH01000497.1_pt1 | contig 13394 bp, 15 predicted proteins | sample 1567401 | NCBI WGS metagenome assembly OHFH01 (sample SAMEA3879542, study PRJEB24766) | human gut metagenome | biome: human-associated habitat; feature: feces | place: USA | collected 1985/1987
GGAAATATTTACGCCAAGTGCTTCTAACACATCTCCGGCACCACTTTTAGAAGAAATGGAACGATTGCCATGTTTTGCCACCGGAAGCCCGGCTGCTGCCACAACGAACGCTGATGTTGTGGAAATATTAAACGAATAGGTACAGTCTCCGCCGGTACCGACAAAATCCACATAATCTGCCACTTTCGGACTGATCGTATTTGCCTTGTTGCGCAATACAGCTGCCAGTCCCGTAATCTCATCCAGCGTTTCCCCTTTCATGCGGAGTGCTGTCAGAAAACATGCAATCTGCGCCTCTGTTGCCTGTCCGGTCAGAATCAGCTCCTGTGCTTTCATCGCTTCCTCTTTTGTCAGATCTTTTCCCTCTACCAGTTTGGCCAGAATCTCTTTCATCTATGATATCCTCCTGTTTTATTCGCTTTTCCGTTACATTTCATTTAACTCTTTTTTGAATGTGCTGCAATAGTCTGCTGCAGCCTGCGGATCAAAACCGTGTTCCCGCATCAGTGTGATAAAATGAGAGCCTACAATGGCTCCGTCAATAATCTCTTTCATCGGACGTACATCCTCTGCCGTGCGGATGCCAAATCCCATCATAACCGGAATTTTTGCCTCTTTCTTTACCGCTGTCAGATATTCTAAAATCTGACGGTGGAAGGTTGCTTCCTGTCCGGTAACTCCCATGGAAGACACACAGTAGACGAATCCCCTTGCATTTTTAAGGATTTTTGGCACACGGTCTTTGGATACCGGGGAAACCAGCTGGATCAGAATGGTTCCATCCTCTTTCTGTAACTGTGTCTGGAGTTCTTCCTGCTCTTCCAGCGGCAGATCCGGAATGATCAGTCCATCCACCCCGCAGGCATTGCACTCTTTTACAAATTTTTCCACGCCATAATGCAGTACCGTGTTGTAATACATCATAAATACAACCGGGATCTGCACACCATCGTCACGCATCTCTTTCATACAGGTAAATGTCTTCTCCAGATTTGCCCCGCCGAGAATTGCCTCATAGGAAGCCGCCTGAATAACCGGACCGTCCGCTACCGGATCGGAAAACGGAATTCCAAGTTCAATAATGTCCGTTCCCGCCGCTTCCTGTGCTTTGATGATCGCCTTTGTCTTATCATAATCCGGCAGACCTGCTGTGATATAAGTAATAAATGCCTTTTCTTTCTTTTCCTGTAACGCCTGAAGCGCTGTCTCAATTCGATTCATCCCTGTTATGCCCTCCTTAATTCAGATATCCTTTTCCGTCAAGATAATCCGCAATGGTGTTTACATCTTTATCTCCACGACCGGACAGACAGATAATCATGCTCTGGTCCATAGTCATTTCTTTTGCCTTTTTAAATGCATAGGCAATGGCATGTGCACTCTCAATTGCCGGAATAATTCCCTCTAACTTACACAGTTCCATCAGCGCATCCATTGCCTCCACATCCGTAATTGCCACATATTTTGCACGTCCGGTATCCCGCAGATATGCATGCTCCGGTCCGACTCCCGGATAATCCAGTCCGGCGGAAATGGAGTGTGCCAGCTGGATATTTCCATCGGTATCCTGCAACAGATACGAACGCATGCCATGCAATACGCCAGGCTCTCCCAAAGCCATGGCGCTGGCATGTTTTCCGGTCTCAATTCCAAGGCCCGCTGCTTCCACACCGATCAGTTCCACCTCCGGCTCATCAATAAAATCGGCAAACATTCCGATGGAATTGGAACCGCCGCCCACACATGCCATAACCACATCCGGATTCTTTCCTTCTGCTTCCATGTGCTGACGCTTTGCCTCCCGGCTGATCACACTCTGAAACTCTTTCACCATCTTTGGATACGGATACGGTCCTACCGCAGATCCGATAATATAGAACGTATCCTCCGCTGTTTTAGCCCAGGTACGGATGGCTTCGTTTGTCGCGTCTTTTAAGGTATTGCTTCCGGATTCCACGGATACCACTTTTGCACCAAGCATCTCCATACGCATCACATTCAGTTTCTGTCTCTGGATATCTTCTTTTCCCATGTACACCGTACATTCCATATCAAACAGTGCTGCTCCCGTTGCAGTAGCTACACCATGCTGTCCTGCACCGGTCTCCGCGATTACCTTTGTCTTTCCCATACGCTTTGCCAGAAGGATCTGACCGATCACATTGTTGATCTTGTGGGCACCGGTATGGTTTAAATCTTCACGCTTTAAATAAATTTTTGTACCGTATTTTGCAGACAGACGCTCTGCATAGTAAAGCGGTGTCTCTCTGCCGACATACTGTTTCAGATAATAATGGTACTGTTTTATAAACTCTGGATCATGGATTGCCTCCTCATATGCCTGATCCAGTTCCTGTAATGTATTCATCAGCGACTCTGCCACATACTGTCCGCCAAACTGTCCATAATATGCTTTCTTATTCATCTTTCTTTCCTTTCTTTTGCTTCCTCTTTGACACATGCTACAAATTGTTTGATCAATGCTTCATCTTTGCCATTTTCATTTTCCACCCCGGAACTGACATCCACAACATCCGGATGAAACAGCTGGATTCCTTTGTTCACATTTCCGGCATGTAAGCCTCCTGCTAAAACGAATTTTCTCCCGGCAAAAATCCCCTCTGTCTGGTGAAACGTCTGCGTCTTTTGCCAGTCAAACGTCTGTCCGCCTCCGTAATTTGCTCCATCCACCACAAGTGCTGTAATTTTCTGCTGTAACTTTTCCGGCAAATCCAAAAAATCTTTTGTCTTTTCTGCAAACTCTTTGGGATCTGACAGGTTTATGGCATACCAGACGGGAAGTTCCACTGCCGAAAGTGCCTCGGCTGACAGCGTTCCATGCATCTGGATGATATCAAATTTCATCTGTTGCAGTATTTGAATCTGTGCTGCATCCGGAGAAACAGTCACGGCAACTTTCTTTATATCCGGACGGATTTTTTCCATAATTTTTTTTGCTTTTTGACAGCTTACATTGCGTTTGCTTTTTTCATAAAACACAAATCCTGTATAATCGGCACCTGCATCATTTACATATTGTGCATCCACTGGCTTTTGAAGTCCGCAGATCTTTACTTTTGGTCTCATGCCTGATACAGCTCCTTCCACTTTTGTGCAAGCGCTTTTGGATTTTCCGATTCCATAAATGCCCGCCCGATCAAAAAGGCATCTACTCCGCAATCGCGCAGAAAACGTACATCTTCATCCCCTGTAATTCCACTTTCTGCCACAAACACCTTATCCTCTGGCACATAAGGGCGAAGCCGTCTGGTATGTTCTAGAGAAATCGTAAAATCTTTCAGATTTCGATTATTGACTCCAATAATGCGCGGATTGATTTTCATTGCCCGCTCTACCTCTGCCTCATCATGCGTTTCTACCAGCACATCGAGTTCAAGTTCTCTTGCCAGCTGATAAAAATCATGCATCTGTGCATCATCCAAAATTGCCGTAATCAAAAGTACCGCATCCGCTCCGATCACTTTTGCCTCATAAAACTGATACTCACAGATCATAAAATCTTTCCGTAAAATCGGAAGCTGTGATTTCGCCCGGATTTCCTTTAAATATTCTACATTTCCGTGAAAATGATCTTCTTCTGTCAGACACGAAATGGCATCCACAGATGCATTGTACTCACTGATGCGCTCCATCAGATTAATCTTGCTGGTAATCGTTCCGAGACTCGGGGAAGCTTTCTTAAATTCTCCGATAATCGAAAGTCCCGGCTTCTTTAAATGATTATAAAAACAGTCTGCCTCCCTCGTCTTTGTTTCCTCTGCCATGCGCCGCATTTCTGTTTCCGGAATACGTGCCATGTGCCCGGGAAGCCGTTTTTTCTTATCTTCTACAATTTCATCCAGTATCATATTTTTTCCCCTAATATAAATTGCGATAATCTAACACGTTCCATTTACAAAATTTTCGATGATGCGTTTGCCGTGCTCGGTATAAATGGATTCCGGATGGAACTGTAATCCCACAACCGGATATTTCTTATGGCGCATTGCCATAATCTCTCCGTCATCGGTCCGCGCCAGCACCCGCAGACAATCCGGCAGATCCTTTTCCTGCACTGCCAGGGAATGGTATCTTGCCACACGGATCGGAGAATTGATCCCGGTAAATACACTGCTTCCATCATGTTCAATCAACGACTGCTTTCCATGGAACAATGCCTTGGCATAGGAAACGGTTCCTCCCAGTGCCTCACCGATGCACTGATGCCCCAGACAGATGCCAAGGATCGGTTTTTTTCCTGTAAATTCTTTGACAACATCCATGCAGATGCCTGCTTCCTTCGGATTCTTTGGTCCCGGTGAAAGCACGATCCGCTCCGGGTCCATCGCCTTAATTTCTTCAATGGTAATCTTGTCGTTTCGGACAACTTTGATATCGGAGTTAAAAATTCCGATATACTGATACAGGTTATAAGTAAAAGAATCATAGTTATCAATCAGCAAAATCATAAATTTTCCTCCTCTATAAGCGTCTTGGCCAGTGCCATTACTTTATTGCAGCACTCCTGATACTCATTTTCCGGAACGGAATCTGCAACTATTCCCGCTCCAGCCTGCAAATATACACGGTTTTTCTTTTTGATCATTGTCCGGATCGTAATACAGAAATCCATATCACCGGAGAAATCAATGTATCCGGTTGCGCCTCCGTAGAGTCCTCTGCGCACACTCTCAAGTTCATCGATAATCTCCATCGCGCGGATCTTCGGTGCTCCAGAAAGCGTTCCTGCCGGAAGGAACGAAGAAACCAGATCCAGCGGATGAAATTCTCCTTTTTTCTTTCCTTCCACCATGGATACGATGTGCATTACATGGGAATAATTCTGCACTTCCATAAACTGTGTCACCTTGACGGTTCCAAATTCTGAGATCCTTCCCATGTCATTTCTCGCAAGATCCACCAGCATAACATGTTCGGCGCGTTCCTTTTCATCCCGGAGCAATTCATCCCGAAGCAATGCATCCTCCTCGGCATCCACACCCCTGCGCCGGGTTCCGGCGATCGGACAGGTATACACCCTGCTTCCCTGCTGCTTTACAATCATTTCCGGGGAACTTCCGATCACTTCAAACTCTCCATAATTGAAATAATACAGATACGGGGATGGATTCAGTTCCCGGAGCTCTTTATACAGCTCAAATCCGGTCTGTTTTGTCTCAATCGTCCATCTCTGGGAAAGCACGGTCTGGAAAATATGTCCTTCCCGGATATACTGCTTGATCTTTTCGACTTTTTCGCAATACTGTTCTAAGGTATCGGACTGGTTGACAATCATACCGTCATGTGTAAAATTTCTGTCCGGTATCTGTCCGGCATTTTTTCTTGCCTCCTCAATCAGTTCTGCTGCTTCTGCTAATGCTATCTTTTTTCCGTCTTCCGAATCTTCTCCAAGAATCACTGCAGTCAGTGTCTCTGCCACATGATCCACCAGGATAAATTTTGTCATGAGCATCATCTGGATGGTCTCGATTCCAATCTCGTCTGGATTGTTATCCGGCAGTACTTCCGCATAGCGGACAAAATCATATCCCAGATTTCCGACCAGTCCTCCGGAAAAAGACAGCTCTTCGTTTTCTTTTACGATATCAAACTCGCTGTAATATTCTTTCAGACGTTCGAGCGGATTTCCCTGCCGGATTTCTTCCGTCCCGTTGTTCCGCCGGATCACGAGTGCATCCCCGCGGGAAGTAATGATCTCTTCCGGTTCTTTTCCAAAAAACGTATATCTGTCATAATTTTTATCATAACTTTCCAGAAGAAATCCTTTTTTGTTTCCTACCAGACTCTCATACATGCCGATCGCTGTTTCATTTACAATGCTGACTGTCTTTTTGTATACCCGTAATCTCCGCTTCATATTACTGCTCCTTTTTTCCAAATAAAAAACGTCCCTGATCCGACTGCTGCCGGATCAGGGACGATTATCCTCGTGGTGCCACCCTTCTTCGCTCCGTAACTGAAAAATAACAAAGGCAGCCATCCCCGAACCGGAAATAACTGCCACCAATTACGCAACCTCTTGTGATACAGAAAACAAAATCTCTTTGTCTCGATATCCATGCCCCTGTAACGTGGGGAAACGGCTCAACTACTCGCCTTACGCTTTCACCTTGCATCTAACGAATCCATTCCATGACAAACTATCCTGCCGGCTCACACCTGCCGCCGGCTCTCTGAAAGGAATCATCTGCTGTACTTACCTTCGCTCAATGATTTTATTTCTCTTTAATTTATTAACAGTTTAATACACTACAGTGTGTCTGTCAACCAAAATTTTAACTTTCAGGAAAATTTCATTCTAGGATACAATCACCTTGCGGAATTTTATATTTTCTTTTTCACTCTTTTCGTGTAAAATACGTTTTACGGCAATGTTTATTGCATAACAACTTAAGAAAGGACTTATAGCTATGAAACAAAAAATAGGACTGTTTCTTTGCCTTGCCCTGCTCCTTACCGGATGCAGCTACCAGACAAAGACCATCCGTTTCGGTGCAGCCGACATCGGTGGTATGTATTATACCGTTGCAAATGCTTATGCCGGTCTGGCATCCAAAGAATCCTCCGACCTGAAATTTGAAGTTAAAAACACCGCCGGATCTGCGGCAAATCTACGGCTTTTGTCCGGAAATTACATTGATCTTGGGATCGCACAGGCGGATCTGGTCCGGGCAGCCCATGAAGGAACCGACAGTTTTTCTGATAACAGACAACAGGGATACCGTGCCATTGCAGGACTTTATACCGAAGCCTGCCAGATCGTCGTCCGGGCAGATTCTGATATCCGGGCATTAAATGATCTGCAGGGAAAAACCGTCAGCATCGGTGCCAGCGAATCCGGAACCGAACAAAACGCTACCGAAATTTTAAAACTGAGTGGTCTGACTTCGAAACTGGTGCACATGGTGAATCTGGATTATGCAGATGCCGCCGGAAAACTTGCCTCCGGTGAAATTGATGCCTTATTCTGCACCGCCGGCATCCGCACCGCAGTCATTGAAGAACTGGCAAAGGAATGTGATCTGCGGCTCCTTTCCATCGACGATACCTGTCTGGAAAAACTGCTTGCAACCACAAAGGAATACAGCAAATATGTCATTCCTGCAAACACTTACAGTGGACAGGACGAAGACGTGACAACCATTGGAGTCAAAGCCGTACTGCTTGCCTCCGATGCCCTTTCCGAAAAAACCGTGGAAAAACTTACAGAAATTCTGTTTTCCCACGCACAGGATCTGGCCTATGCCACATCTTTAGACGCTGCTTTTGACGAGACAGATGCATCCTCCGGTGTAACCATTCCCTTCCATCCGGGTGCTGCTGCTTATTATGCTGGGCAGGGAATCAGCGTCAATACAAAATAACATATGAAAGAAGGACAACTATGGAAATACATTTGAATATGTACCAGACACTGGCAGTTGCTGTACTGGTACTCTTGTTTGGCAGCTTTTTAAGACACCGCATCGGGTTTCTGGAAAAATTCTGTATTCCTGCCCCTGTCATTGGCGGTCTTTTGTTTGCAATTTTGACCTGTCTTTGTTATGTTACCGGAATTGCGAAATTTTCTTTTGACGACACACTCCGGGAAGTATGCATGGTATTTTTCTTTACCTCGGTCGGTTTTCAGGCCAACTTAAAAGTGTTAAAAAGCGGAGGCACAGCCATGGCAGTTTTCCTCGGTCTTGTCGTTGCACTGATTATATGTCAGAACCTTCTTGCCGTGGGATTGTCCCATGTCCTGCACTTAAATCCGCTGATTGGTATGTGTACCGGCTCCATCCCAATGGTCGGCGGTCATGGTACAGCCGGAGCATTCGGTCCTGTATTAGAAGACTTTAATATTCAGGGAGCCACCACGATCTGTACTGCAGCTGCCACTTTTGGTCTGATTGCCGGCAGTCTGGTCGGCGGTCCGCTCGGCAGACGCCTGATTGAAAAACAGAACCTGCTGTCCACGGCAGTCACGGAAGATGACAGTCTGCTGGTTGAGGACGAAAAGAAGCATGAGCGTCATACGAACATGTATGCATCCGCCGTATTTCAGTTAATCCTTGCGATCGGTCTGGGAACAATTTTTTCCTATTTTCTGACCAAAACCGGGCTTACCTTTCCGGTTTACATCGGTGCCATGCTGGCAGCCGCATTGATCCGCAACATTGCCGAATACTCTGGCAAAGCAACGATCCACATGGGTGAGATCAACGACCTCGGTGGTATTTGTCTTTCCCTCTTTTTGGGTATGGCAATGATCACCTTAAAACTCTGGGAACTTGCTGCCCTGGCACTTCCGCTTGTGATCCTGCTGACCGCACAGGTCTTACTGATCTGTGTATTTACTTACTTCATCGAGTTTAACATTATGGGACGGGATTACGATGCTGCTGTACTGGTTGCCGGAACCTGTGGTTTTGGTATGGGTGCCACACCAAACGCCATGGCAAACATGCAGGCCATCTGTGACCGCTATGTACCTTCCGTAAAAGCGTATCTCCTGATTCCCCTGATCGGAAGTTTATTTGCGGATTTTATCAACAGCCTTGTAATTACCTTTTTTATCAATATTTTGTAATTGGGAGGACAACGAAAATGTTTTGGAAAAAATTAAAGAAAAAGGCAGCTGAAAAGCATAATTACGATCTGACCTACGACAATGTAGCGATTCCGGAAGTGCACACCCACAAACCGGAAGATCACGAAGAAACTCCGGGTGAAGATGCCCCGGTGCACTATGACAATGTAGCGATTCCGGAGGTACATATCCGCAGGAAAAAATAAAAGGCTCCGCAGAATCAAATCCCTGAGGGTTCCGGTTCTGCGGAGTTTTTCTTTTCCTGTCATTTATTTTAAATGCAGACGTTCTTCTTTTCCCTGAATCTGCAGCGTCACCGGGCGTTCCACATGTACGCATTCTCCCTGTTCTAACGTTCCTATCACGTTGTCTTCTTTCAGCAGTAAAATCTTCTCCGGAGAATCACTGATCATCCGGTATGTCTGTTTCGAAGGGTCATAGGAAATCTGACAATGTTTCCACTCGAATGTTTTGTTTCCTGCTGTATTCTTCTTTTTTGTGGAAGAATCCTCTTTCCGGCTGCGTTTCTTTTTCGACTTTCTCCGCCGGTGAGCTTTTTTGCGCCGCCAGCCGTGTCCGGACTGCTTCGGATTCTTTTCCCGTTTTTTCTGCTCTTTTTCCTGCTTCTCCGGTGGCAGGTACCCGCCTGTAATCCATCCTGTCAGAATGAGTATCCATGCGACTCCGTGCAGCAGTGTAAAGAAATATACCCCCGCCAACAGGAACGGATGCAGTGCCGGAAACACAGCCAAAACGACCAGCAGCTCTGCCAGCACCAGACTGGTAAACAGCGTTGGCAGCAGCATCGTCTTTTTTCCTTCCGCCAGAAACAACATTCCCACAGACAAAAAACAAAGCAGTACCGGGAGCAGTGCTGCAATGGCACAAACTGCCAGAAGCCGCATCTGTCCCACTCCCTGTACATAAGAAAGACTGCTTTTTACCGTACCAACCGTGACCGGAGCTTTTAAAACGAAAGTATCTGCCACTCTGCCTTCTGTCAGATACGTATAACCTGCCCTTCCTCCTGCTTTCACCACATCCAGACCGGACAGCGTCATCTCCTGCCCGCCTGCCGAAAACTTACAAAACGGCAATAGCATGGAAAGTAATGCCAGAAGAAGTGCTATTGCTGCTATATTTTTCAATAAACGTCCATACGTTCTCATGCTCATTTCCTCCCATCATTTTACATTCTGACAGGCTCATTATAGCACGGAATCTTTTGTCTTCTTATTAAATTTCTTTTAAATTTTTGTGATTCACAATTGCCACCCAGATTCCCGAGGCTTTCAACGGCACCGAAAGGATATAGGCCAGCACAACACGCAGCCCCAGAGAGATCACCGTAAGCACCACTGACATCTGTGCTTTGTTGATTGCCCGGTAATATCCGTACAGCAGAAACAGACACCCGATTCCACAGTAAAACGAGCCCTCGATACGCAGATACTGCACACCACACGCGATGACCGCCGTCTCCTGTGCCTTCACAAAAATCTCCATCAGAGATGCTGCAAACGTGCACACCAGAATGGAAATAATGATACTGAATACAATACTGATCGCAAAGGCTTCCTTCGTTCCTTTTTGGATCCGTCCGTAATCTTTCACCCCATAATTCTGTGCGACAAACGTGGAATACGCATTGCCGAAATCCTGTACCGGAAGATATGCAAATGTGTCAATTTTGACCGCTGCCGCAAATGCCGCCATCGTTGTTGCCCCGAAACTGTTTACAAGCCCCTGCACCATCAGAATTCCAAAATTCATGACCGACTGCTGCATCTCCTCCATGACTTCCTGTGGCACACGTAGAAACCACAGAATAGGATGCATACACACATACACCAGCACGTTAACGAAGACCATCACTGCCATGATGAGCACAAAAGCATGCGCCACAGCTACCCGCAGCGCATGCTTATCGTTTTTCCCTTTATAAATGGAAAATAAGACTCCTGCCCCCATGGAAAGTCCCAGAAAAATAGAGGTCAGAAAGGTCATAAGTGTATAGGCGGCCCCCACCGCCGCGAGTGCATTCTTTCCAACCACGCGCCCGACAATCAGTGTATCCGCAATATTGTAAAACTGTTGCATCAGATTGCCCGCCATCATCGGCAGTGCAAATAAGATAAGATTTTTTGATATTTTCCTTTTGTTAAATCATAGTACATTCTTTTATTCCGTGATGATTTCCCCAACACTGCTTTCCATTTCGTCCTTTTCCAGAAGCATCTGCTGCGCCCGCTTATCCTCTGCGATTGCTGTCATGATACGGTTGATATCCTCCGGACAGAACATCGTAATTGCCTGTGACAGGTCACTGAGATTATCCCGGTTGACCATCAGACACCCGCCACCTTTTAAGCTGATGTTCAGACACTTGCTACGGTCGGTGACATCCCCGAGTGTAATCCGATTTCTGTCCGTATCACATACAAACGTAACCCCTTTGTACGTGATTGTACCGTTTTGTGCCAGATGCTGATACGGCGCTTTCTTTTCGGTTCCGTCTATATGCTCCCGAAAACTGCTTCCGCGCGTTTGTCCGTTTTGTGTACCCAGTCCTGCTACTTTTCCGTATAATGTATTGTATCCTGTCTGTAATGCTCCAATTGCCATATTCTTTTTATCCTCCGTAAGTTACATCCTGTTTTTCATGCTTTTCACCTCTGGAAAATAATTCCCGGGTTTGCATGTATTTATAAACTCTTGCGATTGGCAAACCCATTACATTATAATAATCACCATTTATTTTTGTAATGTATTTATCCAGTTCCATACCACGGGCATATATATTTTTCGCCCGAGGTATAACACAAAAATCACCAGTATCACCGTAAGTATTCTCCGAAGCGGCCAGTACCATGGCTGTTTTCCAAGAAAGCCTTTGAGAATCCAGATTCCCATTTTCGCTTCTTTTTTCTGATTGCACCGCATACAGGCAGTACATAAGTTTTTCATATCATTTGAACCGCAAATTCCAAGCAATGCGGCTCTTCTACGCACCGCCGGATACTCCTCCATGCAATGAACCGGAAAAATATGGTCAATCGTTATTTTATCTTTTGACTTCTTTTTCCCACAGTATGCACACCGGTATTTTCCGGTAGGTGATGGATACTTTGCAAAAAAAAGGCTACGGTAATTGCTGCTTCGCGTATACTGCGTTGGCACTGCTTCAAATGTAAGATTCCTTCTTCTGCAATAACGCTGCATATGATTTTTTTCCCATCTGGAACATTCCTTTTTTTCATAATATACTCTGCTATTTTCCCGCCTGATACAGGTATATTTCTTCCACCACAGAAAAATGCGGCAGCGCTTTACGCTTTTTGTTCCATTTTTTATTCTTACGGTATATGTCTGTGCCAATGTTGCAATTTCCTTTATTTCAATTTTTTCTTTTACAGCTTATAATCCACATGTTGTCCCATGAGCTTCTCGCGATCCGTCCGGACTTCATTACTCCTCTCTACAAATGTATATTCACCTATTTTATCCATAAGCTCTTCTACAGAATTGGCAGTTAATGTAATGGTCTGTGTATCATCCTCACTCTCAGTCCTGGATTCTTTGGATTTCTCCAGGCGTTCCTTCTCCTGCTTTTTCTCTGCCTTTTTCTCCGCTGCTTTCTTTTCCGCCTTCTTTTTCTCCGCAGACTTTTGAATTCTGGATTTCTGATCCGACGATGATTTTCTGAGCACTGCAAAAAACGAAGTGGTTCCACCATCATTCACCTGCATGCCATACTCCTTTACAGCAGCACCGGATTTTTCCACGCTGGATTTTAACTGTTGCAGCTGTGCTGTTGCTCCACTGAGAATTCCCTCGTATTTCTTACGATAACTCTCATCCGTAGCCATTCGTTCAATTTTCTCTTCATCAATAAGAACGACTGTCTTAATATTATTTGCATATTTTGCGGCATTTGCCTGAGCATTTGCTTTCTGATCTTTGCTTACCAGAATAAAATCATAATTTCCGTATTTCTTTTTTAATTTTTCATAATACTTTTGCGCTTCTTTCGAAAGTTTTGGATCACCAATCGTCTTTCCCAAATCTTTGGATTCCGTTACCTTCTCTTCTTTCTTTACTTCCCCGGTTTCCGTATTCCTGGCTACTTTCGTTTTTTCCTTACTGCCCGGTGTATAATTTTGAGCATATACATTTGAAACTATTGTGTTTGTATTAACTGCCATAACCCTTCCTCCTATCACAAGATCAACATCATTGTGCCAGCCCCTGCATCTGCACTGCTACTAATACAAGTATCGTCACATCTTTCAAAAACTTTATACATCGAATGTGTTGATCCTGCATATATGCAATATTCAGAAATTTTTCAGCAGAAATCCACGAATTGTCTGCACATAATCCTCTACTTTCAGGACTGTCGAAAGGTGCCCACCCGAAACATATTTGATGGTTGGATTATGCATCAGCTGAATGAGATCTTTCTGCATTTTACCGGAAAAGAAATCCTAATCCGGAAGTATCAGTAATATTTTGCCTTCCAGTTCCTTAAAAATAGTTTCAAACATCTCCTGTGCATACGCAATTTCTTCTTTACTTTCATTGCGGATATGTCCCATTCCTGCCCTGATCAGTTTCGGTTTTAATTTTTCATAATTGCAATGTTTCATATAAAACAGCATAAGCGATGCAAGAAAATATTTCTTCTTAAGGCTTTTAAGCGTAGCCGCATCCATCCCACCGGTTGAAATCAGAATGATTCCGCCAACTTCTTTCGGATACTTCTGTATATAGATCTGTACAACCATACCTCCGTCACTTG
>OHFH01000504.1_pt1 | contig 13277 bp, 12 predicted proteins | sample 1567401 | NCBI WGS metagenome assembly OHFH01 (sample SAMEA3879542, study PRJEB24766) | human gut metagenome | biome: human-associated habitat; feature: feces | place: USA | collected 1985/1987
ACGGCGGTTGGCGGTTGGGCGCGACGCGTAAAACAACACATCCTGTGAATGTGTTGTAGCCAAAGCGAACGAGGCGGATTGATTCGCAAACGCCGAAGTCCAAACACGTGAGGAAGGGGAAAGTTCCAGTTAAAACGAACAAATATAAATAACGAGGAGTGGGATTTTACCCCACACCCCAAACAAATTAATAAACACTGTTGGAGGAATACACTTATGGTGGAATTTCGCGGAACTACGATATGCGCCGTCAGACGTAACGGACAAACTGCCGTTGCAGGTGACGGACAAGTAACAATGGGCGAAAACGTCATTATGAAAGGCAATGCCGTAAAGGTGAAACGCATCTACAACGACAAAGTCGTGGTCGGTTTTGCGGGCTCGGTGTCCGACGCTTTCGCACTTAGTGAGAAATTTGAAGCAATGCTTCAAAAATATAGCGGAAATCTTATGCGCGCGGCGGTTGAACTTGCAGAGCTTTGGCGCAACGACAAGGGCGGCAGACGCCTTGAAGCATTGCTTATCGCAGCGGACGAAAACAGCATTTTCGTCATATCCGGCACGGGAGAAGTTATCGAACCCGAAAACGGAATCGTGGCAATCGGCAGCGGCGGAAACTACGCTTTGGCGGCGGCGCGCGCTCTTGCGGACGCAACCGATTTGAGCGCAAAGGAAATTGCTTACAAAGCACTCAAAATCGCAAGCGAGATTTGCGTTTATACAAACGACCATATCACGGTCGAAACGGTTTGAGAGGTGAAATATGGATTCAAACGTTTTAACCCCGAAACAAATAGTTGCGGAGCTTGACAGATACATCATCGGTCAGCACGACGCAAAAGTCGCCGTTGCAATCGCTCTTCGCAACAGATATAGAAGAAGCAAACTCTCCGAGGAAATGAGAGAGGAAATCACGCCCAAAAACATCATTATGAAAGGACCTACGGGCGTTGGTAAAACGGAAATCGCAAGACGTCTTGCAAAAGTGGTCAAAGCCCCGTTCGTCAAAGTCGAAGCCACAAAATTTACCGAAGTCGGCTATGTCGGACGCGACGTGGAAAGCATCATCCGCGACCTTGTGGAAGTTGCAATCCGCCTAGTTAAAGACGAAAAGTTTAAAGAGGTTATGCCCAGAGCAACCGAAATTGCAGAAAACAAGCTCTGCGATATTCTTTTGCCCGTGCGAAAAAATGCGGCAGGCGCAACCGACAAGAGCGACGCTCAACTCAAAGAAGAGCTTTTGCAAGAAATTCGCGCCGGACATCTTGACGGCATCACCATCGAGATGGAAATCCGTCAACAACCCAAGCCCATTCAACTTCAACCCGGCAACGCTCCCGGCAACGAAATCGACCTCGGAAGCATTTTCGGCGGAATGATGGGCAAAGGACAAGTGAAAAAGAGAAAACTCACCGTCAAACAGGCAATGGACTTCATCGTCAACCAAGAAGCCGAAAAGATGGTGGATCAGGACGCAATCACGCAAGAAGCGTTGCAAAGAGCGGAACAAGACGGAGTTGTTTTCCTTGACGAAATCGACAAGATCGCCGCAAACGATCAAGGTCAACAAGGCGGTCACGACGTATCGCGCGAGGGTGTGCAAAGAGATATTTTGCCAATCGTCGAGGGCAGCACGGTGCAAACCAAGTACGGTTCTATCCGCACGGACTTTATTTTGTTCATCGCCGCGGGCGCGTTCCACATTTCGCGCATGGAGGATTTGATCCCCGAACTTCAAGGCAGATTCCCCATTCGCGTGGAGCTTGACAACCTCACAAAAGACGATTTCGTCAAAATTCTCACCGAACCCGACAACGCCGTGCTCAAACAATACAAAGAGCTCTTGGGCGTTGACGGCGTGTCGCTCAACTTTACGGACGAGGCGATAGACGAGATTGCAAGAGTTGCCTTCGAAGAGAACGAAAACAGCGAAAATCTCGGCGCTCGTCGCTTGCACGCAGTTCTCGAAGCACTCCTCAAAGACGTGCTTTACGAGGCGGACGACAACGTGACGAAGGAAATCAATATCGACAAATCCTACGTCGAGCAACATTTGAGCACAACGCTGAAAGAAAGAAATTTACGTAGATTTATAATCTGAAAAAATCGCGAGGCAAAAGGATATTATGATAAACATACCAAAGGGCACAAAAGACATGCTTCCGCAAGAGGCATACAAGTGGCATTACGTCGAGAATATCGCAAGAGAAGTTGCGGCATGCTTCGGGTTTAAGGAAATCCGCACGCCTATGTTCGAACATACCGAACTGTTTTTGAGAGGCGTGGGAGAAACGACGGACATCGTAACGAAGGAAATGTACACCTTTGACGACAAGGGCGGCAGAAGTATGACTCTTCGCCCCGAAGGCACGGCGGGCGTTGCGCGTTGCTTTATCGAAAACGGATTGCATCAAGGCGTTATGCCTATGAAAGCGTACTATATCGCAAGCATTTTCCGCTATGAGAAACCGCAAAACGGCAGACTCAGAGAGCATCATCAGTTCGGCGTGGAATGTTACGGCTCGGACAGCCCTAGCGCAGACGCGGAAGTTATAACGCTTGCCTCGACCTTTTTGAGAAAAGTCGGGCTTAAAAGTCTCGAACTCAATCTCAACAGCATAGGTTGCCCCAAGTGCAGAGCGGAATATAACAAGGCTCTAAAAGAATACATCGGCGCAAACTTGCACCTTATGTGCGGACAATGTCAGGCAAGATTCGAGAAGAATCCGCTCCGTATCCTCGATTGCAAAGAGGAGAAGTGCAAGGAAATAACCAAAAACGCACCCAAAATCACCGATTACCTTTGCGACGATTGCAGAGCGCACTTTCAAGAGGTGCAACGCATTTTGACGTCGCTGGGTATAGAGTTTAAAGTCAATCCCGGCATAGTGCGCGGTTTGGACTACTACACACGCACGGTGTTCGAGTTCGTATCCACGGATATAGGCGCGCAAGGCACGGTTTGCGGCGGCGGAAGATACAACAATCTCGTAGAAGAAGTAGGCGGCAAACCCACTCCGGCAGTCGGCTTCGGTTTGGGGCTTGAAAGATTGCTTTTGGTGCTTGAAAACACAAACAATCTCGAAGCGCAAGAAGAGTGCACGGACGTTTATATCGCACCTATGGGTGAAAAAGCCGAAGAACTTGCAAGAAAGCTCGTGTTCGATATGCGCAACGCAGGCATAAAGGCGGAAACCGACATCATGAACAGAGGCCTTAAAGCGCAAATGAAGTATGCCGACCGCACGGGTGCAAAATACGTGTGTGTGCTTGGCGACGACGAGATGACAAAAGGCACGGTAAACGTCAAGAGAATGAGCGATTCGGTTACGGAAGAGTGCCGTATCGACGAGCTTTGCAGGTATTTTGAAAAATGACCGAAAGAGGAGTAGTCGCAAAAATCAAGGGCAATAAAGCAACGGTGCGTTTCGACAGGCGTAGCGCGTGCGACAAGTGCCATATGTGCGCAACGACGAAAGACGGTATGAAAGTCGAAGTCGTTGTCGAAAATACGCTGGGGGCAAACGTCGGCGATTTCGTCGAAGTCGAAATGGGCGAAAAGTACGTGCTTACGGCGGCGGCAATCGTGTACGTGATACCGCTTGTGCTTATCGGCGCAGGTATTGGTATAGGCACGCTTATAAACGAGCTTGCGCAAGCGCTTTTGGCACTTGCAGGGCTTGTTGTGGGCTTTGTCATCGCAATATTGCTCGATAGACTTGTCATCCGCAAAAAGAAGGGCTTTACTCCGACAATGAAGTCAATTTGCCCCGAGAGTGTTGAAGATTATTTGAAAAAATAATCCTCAACGCGATATTGTCCTTCGGACAGTTGCGGAAGATTTCAGCCTATTCGGAGCGTTCTTATACACTGTATGTGCCTGTTCGAAGACGGATTCCGAGCCGCAACGGCAATGTAAGTGATATGCACGCAAAGTGTGCGTGATATTGTTGCCTATGGCAACAGTGATATTTGCGCTTTGCGCAAGTGATATTGCAACTTCGTTGCAGTTGTGGGTGGGACACCCACACCCGAACGAACACTCATTCAAGGCGTTCTTATACACGGAATGTGCTTATTCGGAGTGCGAGCCGCAACGGCGGCGAGAAAGCGAGCGCCGAGCTTGACGGATGGTACGAGACTGCGTGGCATTCTGTTGCGTAGCCGCCACGCAGGCGAAGTGGTATAACAAGGGGACGATGCTTGTCTATGCGAGTGCCGAGTGTTGTCCCCCGCTATGCGGTCACCGTGGGTTCCCTTTTAAGGGGGAACGGTGATAGGGAAAACACGTGAGGAAAGGGGAAAGTTGCATTTAGAGTTTATTTTGTCCAATTTTGCATTAACAAAAAACAAGGCAAACAAAAGGAAGGCACGCAACCGCGTGCCTTCCGTAAGCATATCTCTTTTTTAGTCTGCGTCGAGCGATTCCAGTCTTATTTGGCGTTTTTCCTCTTTTGTGAGTTTTCTGCCTTTTGTGATTTGTTTGCTGTCGCCGTGTTTGACGAAGAGCATCAACACGATTGCGATGACGATGCACACTGCGCTGTAAAGGAAGAGATATTGGTTGCCGCCTGCGTCCATGATTGCGCCGCCGATTGCGGGGGTGATTGCTTGTGCGGACATTGTTGCGACATAGTAGTAGCCCGTGTATTGCCCCACCGTTTCAGCCGTAGAAAGCTCGGTGACCATCGGGAAGGTGTTGACGTTTGCTATGATAAGTCCGAAACCTGCGATGAGGTAGAGCACTGCGGGGATAGCCGCTTTGTCGCTCGGACGCACCGCAAAGCAGATGAGCACGAAGGATACGACAGCCATTGCAAAGCCGATCATAATTGACTTTCTTCTGCCGATTTTTGCAGCCATATATCCGACGGGGATAAATGCGATTGCGCTTATGCCCATTGAAACACCGGAGATAATCGATGCGACGCCCGCCGAGAGGTTGAGTGATTTTGTGGTGTAAATAGAGAGGTTTGAGGACACTGCGTTATAGCCCATAAACCACATAAAGATTGAAGCGAGGATGAGCGCAAACGATTTGAGTCTGCCTTTTTCGAGGTCGTTCTTTGCGTTCCACCATTCTTTTGGAGAAACGGGTTTCTTTTTGGTGTTTTCAACAACTTGCTTTGCAAAGTCGAGAGTTTCGGGTGCGATTTCCTCTTTTGCAGTGCCGTTGACAAGTTCTTGCACTTCTCCGTCGGGTTTGCTGTCGAGATTGTACTCGGCGTCGCCTTCGGCAATAAGTTCTTCCGCAAATTTTTCCGCTTCGGGATTTTCGCCGTCGGCAAAGTCGTCGATTTCGTATTCTTTGCAGATTTCCTGACATTTTGCAACCATCTTGCGCTCGTTGACGAGAGCGAGGAACCCTGCAAGGAGCAAGAGCATACCTGCCGCAACCGAGCCGAAAATGATGACGTAGTTTTCAAGGCGTTGACCAAACAAAACAATCGTGTAAATCAAAAATGCGATTGCGCCACCGATGCCGCCGCAAAGGTTGATGATAGCGTTTGCTTGCGAGCGCAGGGGCTTTGGTGTGACGTCGGGCATAAGCGCGACTGCGGGGGAGCGGAACGTTGCCATTGCGATAAGCACCAAAAGAAGAATAACCATGTATACGACAAGGCTCTTGATACCGGCGTCGGTTTTGGTCAAATTCTCGTGAACTTCGTTGCTTATATAGTTGTTTATGCCTGCCGCGACATACTTTTTGTATGCGGCGTTGCTGTCGACGATTTGTTGATAGGTTTTGCCGGTGGGAGAAGTTGCGCTCAAATCCTCCACGACTTCGCCGTCATAGTAGTAAGTGGTTGCGCCCAACATATTGAGCACTGCTTTCTTTGACGTCATCTTGCTGTCGTAGCGCAATGCCACAAATTGTTCTCTTGTGACTTTGTTGTTGCCGAGATAGGTCAAATCGCAATAGTTTGCGCTGCCTTCTTTGCCTGCGACCGCATTGTCGTACCATTCTTCGAGCAACGGTTGCATAAAGGAATCGTCGTTGAGTTGGGATTCGATTTGAGTGGTGAGGTCTTGCGCCTTTGCTTGTTGTTTGAGCGTTGCGACGGGCACGAACACCATAAGTACCACCGCGCATACCGTGCCTATCACGATAAACGGAGTGCGGCGCCCCCATTTCTTGACAAGTTTGCCTTTTGCGTTGTCGCTGAGCTTGCCAAAGAGAGGCAACATGAAGAGAGACAGCAGGTTGTCAAGTCCCATGATAAGTCCGCGCGCCCAACTGGGCAAGCCGTATGCATGCTCCAAAAGGAGAGGTACGACAAAGTCGTACGCTGTCCAAAACAGCATGATGATCGCAAATGCGAAGCCGACCTTAAAGGTCTGCGGATAGTCGAGTTTGAGAGGTGGTCTGCCTTTCTCGTCGAGCACTGGTGCCGGCTTTTCTTTTTTTCTCATAACTTACTCCTATAAAGAGAATATCCATAAATATATACGCACGTGCGCGTAATAAAATAGATAAATATATTATAATGTAAAAATGTCGGATTGTAAATACTCAAAAAAGCTCAAAAGTGTGTTTTTTTAAGGAAAATTTAACGTTGCGCACGGCAGAAATCAAATGGGAATAAATCCGTAGCACAGCGTGCCTATCACGGCGGCTATGATTATCAACCATATAGGTTGCAGAGTTTTTCCTTTGATTCTGATAAGCGACAGCCCGAAAAGCAATGCGAAAAGGCAAGTGCCTATCGCGTCGAATTGTACGGGTTCGTGCGAAAGTACGCTCGATATGCCCAAAAGCGTTGACAAAACGAAGCCCACGAAAACGGCAATCAAAAGCCCCGTAACGGTTGAGCGCACGTACACGAACACGCTTTGCACGGCAGGTTTTTTGATGAAATTCGAAAAGGCAAGCGCAATCAAAGTGATGATGACAAGCGAGGGCAAAACCACTCCTAAGGTTGCGCAAATCGCGCCGAGTATGCTTTCTCCCACTCCTGCCGATTGCAGCACCGATACTCCCGTGTAGGTTGCGATGTTGACGGCAAACGGCCCCGGAGTGCTCTCGGAAATTGCAATGAAAGACTGCACTTCGTCAAGCGTAAGCCAACCTTTTTCGACAACCTCCTGACTTATCATGGGGATCATTGCCTGTCCGCCTCCGATGGTGAAAAGTCCTATCTTGAAAAACGTCCAAAAGAGTTGAAGATATATCATTTTTCTTCGCCTCCTTCGTCGGATTTCGTCGGAGCAATCGGGCTGAGAATATTGATTGAATTTTGCAAATCACCGCTTTTATCGTTTAAATCGTGTGGATAAACTGTGTTTTCGCGCACGTATTCGTCTTTTTCGAGGGTGCGGCCTATGCGCTCGTTGTAGTATTCGGGCGTGCCGACGGAGTGCAAAACTTTCTTGTCGTAAATCTGTTTTAGGCGTGCCGCAACGCATGTTATAACGATGGTTGCAAGTATGATATAAATCACCCTTACGTTTGTCAGAAGCACAAGCAAAAACGACGCAATCATAAGCACGTATGACAGCAGATTTTTGCGCATGTCTTTGAAGAACGTGAATACGGCTTTTGCAATCAGCACCAGCACCGCCACTCGTATGCTCTTGAAAAAGTACCCTGCCCAAACGTTGTCCTTGACAAGTTCGATGACGTAGCTGAGAGCGATTATTACGACGAGAGAGGGAATTACGACGCCGATTGTCGCGGCGATACCGCCAAAAATGCCGCAACGCTTTACGCCTATATAAGTTGCGGTGTTTATCGCGATTGGCCCCGGCGTGCTTTCGGCAATGGCGAAAATATCGCTCAATTCGTCGTGAGTGATCCACTTTTGTTTTTTGACGAGTTCCGCTTCGATGAGTGAAAGCATGGCGTATCCTCCGCCAAAGGAAAACAAGCCTATTTTGAAAAATATGCCGAACAGTTTGAGTATGTCCAAAAGGTATTGTTTTCTGCTTTTCTTTTCCATGCGTTTTCGCCAAAAAAAGTATAACACTCGCCTGTATGTTTGTAAAGTGCGCAAAAACCTTTGCCAAACGGTGAAGTCGTGTTAAAATATAAATATGATACTTTGCGGATACGAAAAATTTTCAATGGTTGATTTCGACGGCAAAATCGCATGCACCGTGTTCACCGGCGGATGCAATTTCCGCTGTCCGTTTTGCCACAATGCGCCGCTTGTGGTGGGCAATGTCAAATCGCAACAAATAGATTGCGACGAAGTCTTTGATTATCTTCAAAAGAGAAAAGGGCTTGTAGACGCGGTTTGCGTGACGGGCGGCGAGCCGACGCTTCAACCCGATCTTTGCGATTTTTTGGCAAAAGTGAGAAGTATGGGCTATGCAACGAAGCTCGACACCAACGGACTTCGCCCCGACGTGCTCAAAGAGGTTTTGGACGGAAAACTTGTAGATTTTGTTGCAATGGACGTCAAAAACAGCCCCGAAAAGTATGCGCGCACGGTTGGCGTCGACAACGTGGATATGGGCAAAATCCTTGAAAGCATGCGCCTTTTGAAAGAGAGCGGAGTGGACTACGAGTTCCGCACGACCATAATCAAAGAGTTCCACACCGCCGACGACATGCAAAAAATCGCCTATCTCGTTTCGGGTGCGCCTCGCTATTTTATGCAAAAGTACAACGACAACGACGGCTGCATTGCCCACGGCTACACCCCCGTCGATAAAGCGGACGCCGAAAAGTATATCGAGTACTTTAAGGGGAAGGTCGGCAAGGTTGAATTGCGCGGCTACAAATAAAACTGCGCTATTTGGCGAATAACCGTGTCAACGCCGTTTTGCTCATCCGTCACGTACGTTTTTGTACGTTGGGCGGATTTGCAAAAAGGCGTTTCCTTGTTTTTCATCCAAATATCGCAGTTTTATGTTTAGTAACTTGCTTTCTTCTTCATCTCAATATTGCGGTTGGCAAATCGTCGGATTTTAATGAGTTTCGATTATTATTTGACCGCGGATGTTTTTACGTTTACAAAACCCTGTTTCGCTTTGCAAAGCGGACATTCGTCCCATGCCTCTTTCGAGGACGCTTCGTATCCGCAACCCGAACAACGCCATGTGGTTGCTTTATCCTTTTTGTAGAGCGTGCCGTTTTTGAGCTGATTGTGCAAATCGTCAAAAATTTTCTTGTGCTGTTTTTCGACGTCGGCAAGCATTTTAAAAGTGTTTGCGACGTCTTCGAAGCCTTCCGAACGCGCGGTTTTTTCAAAGGATTGATACATCTTGATTTCGCTCTCGTGGTCTTCTGCGGCGAGAGCAAAGTTTTCCGTCAGATTCCATTTTTCTTTGAAAGGATAGCCTGCGTTGATTTGAATATTGTCGATTTGGTTTTTGCTTGCCTGCTGAATGAGAGTGTAGAGGAGTCTTGCGTGGTTAAACTCGTTGTACACCACCTTGTCCACGATTTCGGCAAGCGCGTTGTAGCCCTCGTTGCGTGCGCCGTATTCGACAAATTGATAGCGCACGTACGCTTGCGTTTCGCCAACGTACGCACGGGCGAGGTTTTGATAGGTTTTGCTTTCGATAAGTTTCATAGTTGTCTCCTTTTGGTTTTTTGATAATTATTGCAAAAGCGACGAGTTTTTATTCGGTATAAAGGCGGCGAAAAGTCCGTTGTTTCGTTTTTGCCGTCAATTTGTCGCAAAAGGCTTTTAATAATCGCGCGAAAGTGGTATCATCATAAGCGAAAATAAAGTTTTCGCAACATCGTTGCGCAAGGAGTTATATATGAGCGATTGCACTCACGATTGCGGTTCTTGCTCCAAGGACTGCTCGTCAAGAATTACGTTTGAAAAGCAAAATCCGCTTTCCAACGTGAAAAAAGTTATCGGCATTGTCAGCGGAAAGGGCGGCGTAGGCAAATCGTTGGTCACGTCGTTGCTTGCCGTGGGCAAGGCAAGAGAAGGCAAAAACGTTGCTATTTTGGATGCGGACATCACAGGCCCGTCCATTCCTCGTGCGTTCGGCATAAGAGGCACGGTTGAGGGCGACGCCAACGGAATTTATCCGCGTCAAAGCAATATGGGCATCAAAATCGTGTCCTCCAATTTGCTTTTGGACGACGAAACCGATCCTGTTATTTGGCGCGGTCCCGTCATTGCCGGCATGGTCAAACAGTTTTGGACGGACGTCGTTTGGGACGACGTGGACTTTATGTTTGTGGACATGCCTCCGGGAACGGGCGACGTGCCGCTTACGGTTTTCCAATCGATAAAACTCGACGGCATCATCATTGTCACTTCGCCGCAAGACCTCGTGTCCATGATAGTTGAAAAAGCCGTGAAAATGGCAAACAAAATGAATATCCGCATCTACGGCGTGGTTGAAAACATGAGCTATGTAGTATGCCCCGATTGCGGAAAACGCATCGAGATTTTCGGATCGGGCAAGGTCGACAAGGTGGCAAAGGACTTCAACCTCAAAGTGCTGGGCAAACTGCCTATGGATCAAAAAGTCGCGTTTGCGGTGGACAACGGCGACGTTGAAATTCTGAACACCGACGCACTCAAACCCGCTTTGGACGAAATTGAGAGTTAAATTTGTTTCGAAGACGGAATTGGAGTCGCAAGGCGACGACTTTAGCGAGCGCCGAGCTTGATGGAAAGTACAAGCGACTGCGCCGTGTTGATGGCCACGCCTGGCGCACAAAGCGCAGTGACACGGCTTTCAGCCGTTTTGTATTGCCAACAGCCCGTCTGCCGCTCGTTGCGTGCAACGAGCTAGCGATTGCTACGAAGTCAATCGCGTTCGTGTGTCCCCACGCTGAGCGGACGCCGTGGGTTCCCTTTCAAGGGGGAACGGCGGTGGGGGAAACACGTGAGGAAGGGGGATATTTTATTTAGGGTAAACTTTGTAATCCTTACTGAAATAGTATTATGACAAGACGTGAATTAGCCGAATCGAACTTTGTTGCAGGATACAGTTGTGCGCAAGCGGTTGTCAAAGCCTTTGCAGACGTCACCGGTTTTGACGGCGAAGCGGCAATGCGCCTTTGCTCGTCTTTTGGCGGCGGCATGGGAAGGCTCAGAGAAGTTTGCGGAGCGGTGAGCGGAATGTTTATCGTCGAAGGGCTTTTGGAGGGATATTTCGATCCGACCGAACAAGACGCGCAGGCGCAAAAGGCAGCGCATTATGCGCGTATTCAAGAACTTGCAAGACGTTTTAAAGAACGCAACGCATCAATCGTATGTCGTGAGATTCTTGGCGCAAGAGCAAGCACCAATCCCACTCCCGAAGCGCGAACTCCCGAATATTACAAAACGCGTCCGTGCGCAAAAATGTGCGGTGACGCGGCGGAAATCCTTGAAAACTTCTTGATTGAAAGAAAGTTGATTTGATGACGCAAAACGGTGTTTTTCTGTTGAAAATACCAACATAAAATGTCGATTTTGCAAATAATATACATATGAGCTTTTACGACGTCGTATATGAGCAAGTCAAAAAAATTCCGCACGGCAAGGTTGCAACCTACGGGCAAATCGCTTGTCTTTGCGGCTCCCCGAGGGCATCGCGCGCGGTGGGGTATGCTTTGCATTTCAACCCCGATCCCGAACACGTGCCTTGTTTCAGAGTGGTCAATCGTTTCGGAAGATGCGCTCCTGCATTTGCATTCGGCGGTGCTGAAGTGCAAGCAAATTTGTTGCGCTCCGACGGCATAGAAGTTGACAAGGACGGCTACGTCGATTTGGCAAAATATCAATGGAATCCCGATCGAGATTGAAACAAAAGCAAAAATTTCGCATCAAAAAAAGCACACTGCGGTGTGCTTTTTTTATATCGTTTTGAAAGTTAATCGTTTGTCTTTCTTGCGTCTTTTCGGGCAAGAAGAAGATTGTATGCGTCGGCTTTTGCTTGCGCCAATGCGTCGTCGAGGGCGGAGCGAGCTTCGTTTAACGCTTTGACGACTTCGGATTGTTCGAGCATGCGTTGTATTGCTTGTTTGTCTTCATGCGTTGCCGCCATGTCGGCTTTTGCTTCCTCGCATTTTTCTTGCAGATAGTCTATTGCGTTTTGCACCGCTTGCGAGCTTGTGTAGTCAACGTCGGCGGTGTAGTCGGAGATGAAGTTTTCCAAGTCGAACGAGAAAGACGAGAACGAACCGAGCAACGCTTGCGCTTTTTCGAGGGACGTTTTCACGTGTTCGGCAACCGTCAGAGCAGTTTTGGTTGCCAAAGAATAATCGTCTTTGTCATACGTTGCAAAGTTTGTAAAATAGTTCAGAGCGGTTTGATAGGCTTTGGCAAAATCCGTTCTGTCGTCGCAGTTTCTGTACGACGTGTTGAAAAGGCTGTTGAGTTCGTCTTTGTCAATCACGATTTTGCCATCTTGCATATAATCTTTGACGAGAGAATCTGCAACGTCAACGGGCAGTGAAGCCATCGATTCGACGTCGTTTGCGGAGAGTGAGTAGACGGGGTTTGCAATAAGAGCGTTTTGGCAGGAACGGTAAAATTCAAGCGACAGTTTGCTTGCGCTTGCCGCTGCTAACTTACAAGCCGCCAAAGTTTGTCTTGCCACCGGGATACTGCCGATGGGGGATTGCGCGAACGCATCCGCCAGCTTGTTGTAGAAATATTGCACGCACACGGCGTTTTCGATTGTTTGCGTTGCGCTGTCGAAAACGAATTGCGCGCGGTTGGTCGCGTCCTTGTAGGTGTCGTCGAATTTTTGCGTGAGGTCGGATTGCAACTCGTTTGCTTTGGTTATTAGCTCTTGCGTGGTTTTGCTCAACGCCTCGTCCAAAGCAAGTCCGTTTTCAACGGCTTTTTGCACAAGACGATAAGTTGCGACGTCGAGATTTTGTATCGCTTGATTTTCGGGATGTTGCGCCTTTAACGTTTCGAGCTCGTTTTCAAGCACGAAGTCGCACGAATTTGAAATGCGAACGGAAATGGATTCGTCCGCGTTTTCCACGGCGGAAGTGAATTTTTGGCTTATTTTTTCAAAAACGTCGTCGGCCTTTTCGGATACGACTTCGACGGATACGTTGGCATCGTCCTTGACGTAGCCGTAGCGAACGGCGCAAGATGCAATGTTGCCGAGCGCAACGTCAAGTTCCGCACCGACGATTCCGCTTTCTTCAAACAGCAAGACTTTGCCGTCGCGGTTTGCACCGTACGCACTCATGACGATGTCGTTTTGATCGAGCACAAGCTCAACGGACGGATTGACGTCGATGCGCACGAAAGAGGTTGCGCGTTGCGGCTCGGAGGTGTGGGGATGACTTGTGTAGATTGAATTGCACGCAACCAAAATCACCGCACAAAGCACGGTGATTGCAAGGCAAAGAG
>OHFH01000515.1_pt1 | contig 13099 bp, 10 predicted proteins | sample 1567401 | NCBI WGS metagenome assembly OHFH01 (sample SAMEA3879542, study PRJEB24766) | human gut metagenome | biome: human-associated habitat; feature: feces | place: USA | collected 1985/1987
GACGGTTGCCGTTATATGGTGCGTGTTATGAGAGAAATTGACGGAAAAATTTCACTCTATAATTACTACGTTTCTCAAGATAAATTGAGTGACTTTTTATCAAAACTCAAAAATGGCGAATTTGACGGACGTTTGATAGAAGTAGAAAAATATATTCCTGAAGATTTAGCATAAAATGAGTTCAATAGACGAAATCCGACTAAAACAAGACCTGCTCGACGTTATGAAACCTTATCAGTATATCGGGCATGAGTATCTTGCTGATGAGAAAAATTTTGATGAAAGCGATGTGAGAATCTTATTTGCTTTCCCCGATAAATACGAGGTCGGCATTAGCAATTTGGGCGTTCGAGTTCTTTATCACGTTGTGAATAAGCACGAAGGGCTTATGGCAGATAGGGCATACGCTCCTGAACCTGATTTTATTAAGGTTGTCGAGGAGACGAAATTACCGCTTTACGGGGTCGAAAGCAAGCGTCCTTACAGCGATTTTGACATCGTGGGATTTTCTTTGCAATATGAACTTTGCTATCCGACCGTGTTGAAAATGCTCGAACTTGGCGGAATTACGGTTAAAAGAGAAGAACGTGGTGAAAACGAGCCTATTGTTCTTGGTGGTGGACCTTGTTGTTATAACCCGAAACCGATGTCTGATTTTATTGATATTTTTTCAATCGGCGACGGCGAAGATGTAACTATTGAAATTATGAATCGTTATAAGGAAATCCGTCATTTGCCAAGAGCGGAAAAAATTAAGGAACTTGCAAAAATCAAAGGCGTTTATGCTCCTGCCCTCGAAAACAAGACGGTGAAACGGATTGCGGAGTTGAACAACGACAATATGCCGATAGAAAATCCAGTTCCATATTCAAGTTCAATTCACGACAGAACTATTATCGAAATTCGCCGTGGCTGCGGAAGAATGTGTCGTTTTTGTCAACCGGGGCATGTGACTTTGCCGATTAGAGAAAGAAAGGCTGAGGATATCATCAAAGCCGTCGATAAGTCAACACAGATGACGGGTTACGACGAATATTCTCTTTTGTCTCTTTCGTCGAACGATTATACAAATATTGAGCCGGTTATTGATGAATTGTCTGAAATGCTTTGTGAACGTAAGGTTTCGGTCTCTTTGCCGAGCCAAAGAATTGACCGTTATAATGAACATTTGGCACAAATTGTTCGAGGAATAAGAAAATCAACGATTACGCTTGCTCCAGAGGCTGGAAGTCAACGTTTGCGTAACGTTATCAATAAAAATTTGTCAGAAGAACAGATTATGACGACGATTTTGAATTGTTACAGAACTGGTGCTGACAGTATAAAATTGTATTTCATTTTAGGCTTGCCGACGGAAACGAAGGAAGATTTGGAAGAAATGGCGGGTCTTTTGGGTAAAATCAGATACCGCTCGCAATTCATTAAAAAAGAAATGAATTTGCCAAATCCGCTGCGGTTGACCTGTACGGTGTCGGTTTTTGTTCCGAAACCGTTTACCCCTTTTCAGCGACATTCTCAAAATACCAATGTGGAAATTAAAGAAAAAATTTCATATCTTTTGTCACTCACGGATAAGATTAAAAACGTAAAAATTAATTATCACAATCCGTTTGTTTCAATGCTCGAAGCGGCTATGACAAGGGGCGATAAGAAGTTTGGCAAGTTGATTTATGCACTTTATAAAAAAGGTGCGTATTTGACGAGTTGGGACGAATATCTTGAATATGACCAATGGCGTGAAACTGCGGCAGAGTGCGGAATTTCGTTTGAAGAAGAAGCCTCAAAACAGTATGGAAAAGATGAGGTGCTTCCTTGGGAAGTCATCGATATGGGTATTCCGAGAAGTTGGTTTGAACAAGAATATGAAAAGGCTTTGAGGGCTGAAAATACTATCCCGTGCGAATTTAATTGTGTCAAATGCGGTGTTTGCATGAATTTTAAAACTCATAAAGTTATCGATAAAAAATATACCGCTCAAAAACACGTTGTTGAAAAAATTCCTGACGATGCAGAGATTTTTAAATATCGTTTAAAACTCACTAAAGACGGTAATTTGAGATACTTGTCGCATTTGGATTGGCAAAATACGATTTTGAAAACACTTTATCGTTCGGGCTTGAAATTGAATTTTTCAAGAGGATTTAACCCGACACCGAAAATCTCTTTGGGCATTGCACTTCCAGTGTTTGTCGAGAGTTGTACGGAGTTTGTCGATATTGAAATTTTCGATAAATTAACCGATGATGAGGTTAGAGAAAAATTGCAAAACGCTTTGCCTGACAAGATGAGACTTCTTGGGGTAAAGAAAATCGAGCGTAGCACAAAATCTGTTGATAACGTTGTCGAATGGGCGGAATATGAATTTACGCCTGTTCAAAAAGATGTTTACGACACAAAATCTTTGTTGTATGATATTACCGAAAAGATTAATTCTTCTGATGAAATTACAATCGAGAAGAAAAATAAAAAAGGTATAATGAAAACAATAAATATTAAACCGTCCGTAAAATCAGTGACGGAGCGAAACGGCAAGTTGATTGCGGTTTTGAAAGCAGGACAAAATACGGAAATTCCATCTTTGAGACCAGATATTGCCATCGCATTGTTTGTACCGAACGTAAAATTTGACATTAAGAGAACGAAATTTTTTGACGGTTCTCTTGCAGAAATAGATTTATAAAAGGAAACAAAATGACAAAACAAATTGTAATCGCAGAACGTGACAATATTGCCGCTCTTCTTGAAAACGGCAAAGTTTCAGAATTTTTCGTAAATAAAGGTGAAATTTTCTTGAATGATGTTTACCTTGCAACGGTTGATAATATTCTCCCTAGTATTGAAGCGGCGTTTGTTGACGTTGGTTCAGACAAAATGGGATTTCTTCATGCTGATGATGTCCCTGGAAAAGGCAACCTCAAAACGAGATTGACCCCGAAACAAAAATTGATTGTCCAAGTTGTAAAAGAGCCGACAGGTCACAAAGGCCCGAGAGTTACGACAGACATCAGTCTCCCCGGAAGATTTTTGGTTTTAATTCCGAAAGAAACCGGAATTAACGTCAGCAAAAAAATTGTTTCGAATAAAGAACGTGCAAGACTTAAATCAACAGTAAGTTTGATTAAACCTGTCGGTGTCGGTGTTATCATCAGAACAGAGGCTGAAGGTCAATCAGAAGCGGATATCCAAGAAGATTTGGAACTCTTGCTCGAAAAATGGAATACGATTATCACGGCGGCTGAAACGCAAGAAGCACCGAGCCTTTTGTACCGTGATCAAGATTTGCTTTATAGAGTAATTAGAGAAGCGTGTACGGAAGATGTTGCAGAAATCGTTGTGGATACTCCGTTTGCGATGCAAAGAACTCAACAAATTCTCCAAAATTGGAATATGTTGAAAAATATCAAATTGTCGGTTTATAAAGGAACCGAACCTTTGTTGCAAGCGTCGGGAATTATGAAGGAAATCAAAGCAGCACTTCAAATTAAAGTTATGCTTCCTTCGGGCGGTTACTTGTTTATCCAAACAACAGAAGCACTTTCAGTTGTCGACGTAAACAGCGGTAAGTTCGTAAGTTCCGCAACTCAAGATGAAACAATCTTGAAAACAAACATTGAAGCGGCTCACGAAATTGCACGTCAATTAAGACTTCGTAACATCGGCGGTATGATTATTATCGACTTTATTGATATGCTCAACAGAAACGACAAACTCGCCGTTATGGAAGAATTTGAACTCGCCCTCGAAAGCGATAAGGCTAAACCGCAAATCGGTCAACTTTCTGACCTTGGTCTTGTCGAACTTACAAGACACAGACAAGGTCAAAGCCTTAGCGAAGTCTTTACGAAAAAATGTCCTCACTGCCAAGGTACGGGCATGATTTTTGAAGAAATTCAATTCGCATCAGCCCCTGGTGAAGGCGAACTTAAGGCTAAAGCCGCTAAGTTGAAAGTTCCTGTTCAACAACTTAAAAATAAAAACGGAAAACAAAACAATAATGTTTTCACAACAAATGTTGAACCCGTTGAACAAAATAATCAAAATAACCAAACTCAACAACCCGCTCAACAAAATCCTGTCGAAGAACAACAACAAAATGAACAAAACGACAGAAAATGGCGAAATTGTAAACAATAACGGCAATAATGGAAACAATGTCAACAATGGTAATAACCAAAATGGAAACCATCGTTTCGATAAGAAAAATCGTTTTAATAAGAAAAATCGTTTTAATAAATTCAGAAATAATAACCAATTTGGCGAAAGAAACGACCAACAAAATAACGAACAAAATAACCAACAACCTCAACAAAATCAACAAGTTAAGCCCGTTGAAAATAATGAACAACCGAAAGTTGCTGAACCTGCCGTAAAAGCAGAAAATTTTGAAAAAGTTGAAAAGGTCGAAAAAACTGAAAAATCTGTTGAAAAAACGGTCGAAATTAAGACTGAAAAGGTTGACGTAAAAAAACCTAAAAAAGAAGAAGTTGCTGAAAAACCGAAGGCAAAAAAGACTTCAAAGAAGGCGGAAAAGGCTGAAGTCGCAGAGGTGGTTGCAGAAATTGCAGAAGAAAAGCCTAAAAAGCGTGGAAGAAAACCCAAAACGGAAGATTCGGAAGAAAAACCGAAAAAACGTGGAAGAAAACCGAAAGTAAAAAATGAAGAAGTTAGCGAATAATTTGAGTTTAATAGTTGCAAGTTTTTTGGCGAGTGCAGGTGTTGTGTTCGCCGAAGGCGACAAAGATTTTTTCGATGCGGCCGAGGGGATAACTTTGCCGACAGATGAAACAACCACTGGGGCGAATGCGCCTGCCGCACAAGCGACAGAAAATGTTGCCGAACAGGCACAACATGGTGCAAATTTTGTTGACTCTGCAAAGGAATTTTTCGCAAATTTGGGCGGAAATATCCAGCACGGATTGCAAGGTTTTACGGGCAAATTGCAAGAATTTGGCAACTTTATTGGAGAAAAATTGCAAGGAATTACTGGTGGAAATCCTCTGATTTCAAAGATTGCAGTTGCTCTCGTTCTTGTTTTGATAAGCGTTTTAATCATTGTTGTTCTTGTTTTGATTGCGAAAAAATTTGTTCACAAAACGCAGTCAAATCCTTTCCAATCACAGCCTTTTGGAGACTCTGACGAGGATAATGATTTTGAACCCGTTGATGAAAACGACAATAATTATCAAGATGAAGGTTTTGTTCCTGCTGATGGAAATGACGGTGCAGTTGATGTTGGAAATCAGGCAAATCAAAAGGTTACATCTGTTGAACAGAAAACTTTGAGTGCACCTTCTGATATTTCAGGTGCAATGAAAAATTTCCTTCACGTTACGGAATAAATAACAAATTTTTAGTGAAACGGGCGGATTTATCCGTCCTTTTTTGTTTGGGTTAACGCAAAATTCTGGTATTTTTTGAGATTCTTCGCATAAATACGCAGAATGATGCTAAAAAAATGCAAACAGGCACACACTGACAGGGACTTTGGTTCCTCAGAAAGATATACCTGTCTTAAAACCCAGCCGACAGACTTGTCGTATTTTCAAAATTATTGCCAAAATTTATGAAAATTTTTTAACGAGAAATAGTCGACTTCAAAAGCCATTTGGTGGATAGAAGTCGACCTTACACTTTTTTCAAAAATATTACATTACTGGTTTGCCTGTAACTTTCAATAATTGTTTAATAACTTTTGGCATTTGGCAAACAAAAGAATAATTTCCTTTTGCAACGGAGCATTTTTCACAAACACAATTTAACTCGTAACATTCAAGTGCTTGTTCTGTCCAACTTTGAGTAATGGAATTTGAAATTACCCCTTGATTTTGAGCACAATAAATTTCATTTTGTTGATTAGAATATACGTTTTGTAACATATACACACCCCACTATTTGTTACCCGATTATATTCTATTATATGTTGAACAACATTTGAATACACTATTTATAGGATTTTACAAGTTCGTCCATTTTGTTCAAAACGGCGTCGTTGTAACGATTTGTCATTTTTGAAAACGGAAAAACATCAGTTTTTAACTGTTTTGAAAAAGATGCTGTCGTTTTTTGTATCAAATTTTTTGAAATTTCATCAACTTTCACGCAAAGCCCAAAGTATGGAAGGTTGTTGAAATTAATCCATTCTGCCATTTGTAAATCATTTTTTTGCAAGTCATGTCTGGAATCTAAAAATTGAATTAGAGAAACAATTTCTTTTCTGTTCAAAAGATAATCCTCGAGATTTTTTTGCCATTCACGTTGCATTTTGTCCGAAACGCTTGCATAACCGTATCCGGGCAAGTCAGCAATCACGAATTCATTGTTAATCAAAAACAGATTGATTAATCTTGTTTTTCCAGGTTTGTTGGAAGTTTTTGCAAGTCCTTTGTGGTTCGCAATAGCGTTGATAAATGACGATTTGCCCACATTCGAACGACCAATGAGTGCAAATTCGGGCAAGTTGAATGTCGGACATTCTTTAAGAGAAGGTGCGGAGGTTATGAATTTTGCTGATTTTATTTTCATTTAACATCTTCTTTTTGTATAAAACACTTGCCAAAAGCGAATAGGTTTTCGGGCTGTTATAAACATTCAAAGTCACTTCATCATCGCTGACATCGGCATGAATTGCACTTTCTCCGCCTGCAGTTGTTTCGACGTGACAAACCCTGAAAAACTTCTTACCAAACAGTTTTTCGGGTAATGACCAAAATAAATCGAATGTTTTTAAGATATCCATACAAAAAATGATACCAAAAAAGGTATCATTTTTAAAGTCTTTTTTAAAATTTCATACTTTGGAATTATGCCAATTTTGCAACACCGTTTTTGATGCAAGTTTCTTGTGCTTTTTCCAAGTTTTCCAATGCTTTTGTAAGTGCATTGAGTTCAGTTTCGATAGTCTTTTGTTCCATATCGAACTTGTTGTCTTGGTTTGTAAGGAGAATTACTTTCGGATCTTCGCTCCAGTTTTTAGAGTTTTCTGTTGCGGTAACGTCTTTGTCATAATCACCTTGGTATTGCTTGATGATTTGGTTCATTTGCATCGTTACGTTAGTTCTTTTGTCAGAGATAGATGTCAACTGTCTATTGAATTTATTAATTCTTGATTGCATTGCAAAGATATTTAATTGGTAACAAGACATTGTCATATTCTGCTCTCTTTCATTCTCTCTACTCTTATATAAAGTATTGCAAGAGAAAAAAATTGACTTTTTTAATATATAATGCGTAACAAAACTTAACAAACATCTTTCGCCCTGTTATCGTAAGGGTTTAAGAAAATTGCACATATATCATGTAGTTAATTTGCAGGCATAATATTTGCCTACATTTATAATAAGTATTTTGGGTGGAAAAAATTGCCTGTTTTCATGAAAAAATTTTTATTTTTGTGTAAACCCTTGTAAAAACTGTTCTTTAGATTTTGTTTTAAACCAACAACATCAACGTCGTTCTGAGCAAAGCGAAGAATCTTGGAAAAATGATTGCCGAAAAATAGATTCTTTGGGATAAATCCCTCAGAATGACGACGGTTGTAACCTAAAGAGACAAAAACCCTAATCCTCAATCGATTCGACTTCGACCGAAATTTTATCTTTATACGCTCTTTCGATAGTTTGGATAAAATTATTATCCGTTTTGACCCAAGCCTGAATACCTGAGAGGATTTTGACTGGATTTTTGTCGTTTGGTGTTTGGACAACGAAAAACAGAGGGTCGTTTCCCTTAAACTCAGAAACGATGTGCTTTAAGCCCATAACATCCTCAAACGACATTTCTTTTTTGACGTTCATCGTAACGAGGTTGATGCTGTCGATTGCTTGAACGTTATCGATTACGATTTGTCCCGAAGATTCTTCTCTCGGTTGGTATTTGCCCGTCAGAATCAATTTCTTATCGTTTGCAATCAGCGAACCGCATTTTTCCAATGTTTTATTAAACGCTACATATTCAATTTTTCCCGTCAAATCTTCGAAAACGCCCGCCTTGAGGAATTTTGTCGGGTCTTTTTTCGTCGGAATTAATCTCATTGCCGTGACCATTCCGCAAAGGGTAACTTCTTTTTCGCTATGCAACTCTGACAGGTCGCTGATATTATGGCTTGCGATGAAAGGGATTTTCTTTCTTATGCAATCAAGAGGATTCGAGGTCAAATAAAATCCCAAAATATCCTTTTCAAATTCTTGAATTTCCTTGTCTGTATACTCTTCGTTCGAGCCGTAAAGTTGGAAATTTTCAGTCATCGGGTTATCATTTCCCAACATCGAAAATAGGCTTGCTTGACCGACTTCAGCCGCTTTTGCCTCTCTATTGCAAACTGAAATCATGTTGTCGATATTGTTCATCAATTTTTTACGACAAGGTTCAAGACAAGACAGTGTACCTGTTTTGGCGAAACTTTCGAGCGATTTTTTATTGATTGCTTTTGTATTCAAACGAGTAATAAAGTCGTAGAGCGACTTAAATTCGCCGCCATTTTCTCGTTCTTCTTCAATCATTTCGCAAATCTGCAAACCCACACCTTTTAAGGAGTTTAAGCCAAAACGGATTTGATTTCCGTCGGGAGTGAAGTCGGCATTTGATTTATTGATATCTGGCGGAAGTACCTCAATGCCTCGATTTTGAGCCATTGCGATATACATTTGCGTTTTTTCCTTGTTATCCTTAACGCTAGACAAAAGTGCCGAAAAATATTCGACAGGATAATGTGCTTTGAGGTATGCAGTTTGATAGCAAACAAACGCATAAGCCGCTGAGTGTGCACGGTTGAAGCAATACTTCGCAAATTCGACCATCTGGTCAAAAATGCTTTCCGCAATTTCCTTGCTTACGTTATTTTTCGAACAACCTTCGATAAATTTTGTTTTATTTTCAAGAATGATATCGACTTTTTTCTTACCCATAGCACGACGCATCAAATCGGCTTGTCCAAGGGTAAAACCGCCCAAATCCTGTACGATTTGCATAATCTGTTCTTGATACAAAATCGTTCCGTAAGTATCCTTCAAAATAGGCTCTAACAGAGGGTGTTCGTACGTTACAGGTTCTCTTCCGTGTTTTCTTGCGACGAAGTGCTTATCCATGCCCGTTTGCAAAGGTCCCGGACGGAAGATTGCAACTAAAGCACCCAAATCTTCGAAAACAGACGGTTTAAGTTCACTGACAAGTTTTTTCATACCAGCGGATTCAAGTTGAAAAACGCCGTCGGTGTCTGCTTTTTGGAGCAAGTCGAATGTCGGTTGGTCATCTAATGGAATTTTGTTCAAATTAAGGTCAATGCCGTGGCGTTTTTTTACCCAACGCAAGGCATTACGCATAATCGTCAAGTTCAAAAGACCCAAAAAGTCCATTTTCAACAAGCCCAAATCTTCTGAGGTTTGTTTTTCGTATTGGGTGATTAAATTTCCTTCTTTTCCTCTTTGCAAAGGAACAAGGTCGTCGAGTGGAACTTGCGAAATCACAACGCCCGCAGCGTGCATGCCCGTATTTTGTTTGATACCTTCAAGTTTCATCGCCTCATCGACGAGTTGTTTTGAGGTCAAAACTTGACCCTCAATCAGGCTGTCGCCTTCGATTTCGACATTATTGTCATAAAATTCTTTAAACTCTGGACTTTCTGCGAAAACATACGGGTGCTTTCCATCGTCAACAAAGGTGATTCCAGGGGTGTTAGGGATTAATTTTGCAATGTTGTTTGAAACTTGGAAAGGAACATTTAAAACTCTTGCAACTGCTTTGAGGGCGTTTTTTGCAGCCAAAGTACCGAAGGTGATAATCTGGCAAACCTTGTCAGCACCGTATTTTCCGACAACGTATTGGAAAACTTTTTCCCGTCCTTCAATACAAAAGTCGACGTCGATATCAGGCATGCTGATACGTTCAGGGTTCAAAAATCTTTCGAACATCAATTTGTGATAAATCGGGTCAATATCGGTAATTCCAAGTGCATAAGCGACGATTGAACCCGCCGCTGAACCACGCCCCGGTCCGACCGGAATATCGTGTTCTTTTGCCCAGTTGATAAAATCCCAAGTAATCAAAAAGTATGCAGGAAAACCCATTTGATTGATTACGCTAAGTTCGTAATTCATACGTTCTTCAAGGGCTTTTGTCACAGTGCCGTAACGCTTTTTCATACCTTCTCGAACCTTGAAATCAAGGTAACTTTCGACGGTGTGATTCGGTGGTACGTCAAAGTGAGGCAATTTCGATTTGCCAAGTTCGATTGTCACGTTACACTTTTCGGCTATTTCGACGGTATTTTTGATAGATTGCTCGAAAGTTTCATCGTCCAATTTTCTGAATGCCGCACGAAGTTCTTCGGGCGATTTGACGTAAAATTCGTCGTTCGAAAATTTGAAACGGTCAACATCTTTCTTGCTCGAGTTCGTTTGGATACAAAGCAATGTGTCATGCCACGATGCGTCCTCTTTTTTCATATAGTGGCTATCGTTCGTGATGACGGTTTTGATGTTTAATTCTTTTGCAATTTTCAAAAGTCCGTTGTTCGAAAGTTCTTCCTCTTGCAAGCCGTGGTCTTGAAGTTCGAGATAATAATCATCACCGAAAATCGATTTGTAATACTTTGCAACTTCTAATGCTTTGTCGTAATCTTTTTCTTCCCAAATCGCCCTTGAGACTTCACTTGCGATACAAGCAGAAAGACAAATTATGCCCTCACTGTGATTTTCGATTAATTCGTGATTGCAACGTGGTTTGTAATAATATCCGTCAACAGCCGATTTTGAGGCAATTTTGACGATGTTTTTGTAACCTTGATTGTTTTTCGCAAGTAAAATAAGGTGATAGAGTTTGTTTTGTCCTGGTTTTTTTTCGGTAATATCACCATGATAAACGTAAACTTCAATCCCGATAATAGGCTTGATTCCCGCTTCATTTGCGGTTTTGTAAAGTTCAATCGCTCCGTGCATAACTCCGTGGTCAGTAACCGCAACGGCTGGCCAACCTTGGTCTTTGCAAAAAGATACCAATTTCTTAATTTTGATAGCACCGTCCAACAAACTGTATTCCGTGTGCAAATGCAATGGAACGTATGACATTTCAATTCCTTTCGACAAAAACATTTTACAATAAACAAAGCATGCCCGTGAGGAAATTTGATTTTGTTTCCACATTTTTTCATAAAATAATTGCTGAACAGATTTTTCGTTATAAGGTTCAGAATCTGTATATCAAAGACCACGAGTTCAGGGTGACAAAACAGGCTCAAACTGACAGGGACGAAGTCCCCCAATAACGACAAAAGCAAAAACAAAAAACTCTTTCCCAAGAAAGAGTTTTTGATAATGAAGAATTATTTACAAACAATTATTTTTGTTCGTTTTCTTTTTCTTGTTCGCTTTTTTCGACGAGTTTGTTCAATCTATTGCAGAACGCTTCTGCTGACAAAGGTTTGCCCGTAATTTCGATGAGGTTTTCATCATCTGTTTTCGAGCCGCCGTATTGGAACAAGTTGTTGTCCAAATATTCCGCAGTGCCTTTATTTTCTGTTAATTTGCCGCCGAATTTTTCAGTCAATGCTTCATATAACTGTGCTTTGATAAGCGAAGCACGGAAGTAGTTTTGGTAATATCCGGGGTGTGAGAGGAAGTGCGGAATAGTTGCCCATTCGTTTGTCGGGGTATCTTGTTCACTTCTTCCTTTGTATTTTACGCCCATATCGTGCCACAAAGCCTTCAAATCTTGGTCGGGGTTTTCGTACATTTGACGTTCAAAGTCGATAATTGCCATACTTGAGCCGACAAATTTCGATTCCTCCTTGCCTAAAGAATTTTCAAATTTTGCGTTGACTTCGGGAGAAACAAGGTCTTTTGCAAGCCCTTCTGTTCTAATCATATCACCCATCATCATTGCAACTGCTTCTGTCATTGTGCTTGTTGTATCTTGTTCAAGATAGGGTAAACTTGCGTCTGTTTTGACCGTGAACACTGAGTGTCCAAGTTCGTGCATCAACGTATCAACGCTCGAAACATTGTTTGTCAAGTTTGCCAAAATTCTTGCATCTGAGCCTGGGGTAATTGGGAATGAGAAGCCGTGAGTGTTTTTGTTTTCTCTCGGGAACAAGTCAAGTACAATCGGCATTTCATCGACGTTGTAACCCATTCCTTCATAAGCCTTTTTAGAAATTTCAACTACTTGTTCTTTCGTCTTGAGTGCATCGTTGACTGCTTTTTCGGGGTCTTCGCCACAAATAAGTCCGTAATGGTAACTTCTCAAATCTTCAGGAGCAACTCCGAAGGCTTTCGACAAGTCTGCTTTCGTTTCTGCCATAACTTTTTCGTTAGAAGATTTTGTTTGTTCCGCTACGTCGGATAAAAGTTTATCCAATTCTTCGGGTTTAATATCGTAATCTTCAGAGATTTTCATATCGAAATAGTTGTCATAGCCTTTTTTCTTTGCAAAATCGTTTCTCATTTTAACGAGTTCAACGAGGTCGTCTGCAATCAAGTCTCCTGAAGCGATTTTCGCATCTGCTGCTTTTTTTCTAACTTCGGGGTTAGTTTCTGTTTCCATAATTTTTTGGATTTGTGCCTTCGAAACAGGTTCGCCATCGATTTGCATTTGGAAAGAATTTAACTTTTGTGAAATCTCGTTTTCCTTTTTATTCATTGCTTCAAGGTCTGTTTTGTATTCAATTCCGTCGCCGAATGCACTCGTCAAAATTCGAAGTTGTTTTTGCAATTTTTCGTCTTTAACTCCGCCTGCATCGTTGATTTCCTTGAGTTTTGCATAAGTTTCGGGGTTGTCATAAAAATTGTTGACCTTATCTTGTGCAACATTCATTTTATCCATATTTTCTTCGGTACTGTTGATATAAAAATCCCAGCCTGCTTCTTCTGAGCCTGAGAGAACTTCTTGCATTTTAGGTGAAATTGTTTCTCTCAATTCGACGAATTTATCGTCGTTTGACTTTACCGGTTCGGCTTTTGTCGAAAACTCCACGCTATCTGCTGGCAAGGGTTTCGTTTTTGGAAAATTATCCCCAACTTTTTTAAGGTTATTAACAACCGAAGAGTGAATGATATTACCGATTTTCATCTTAAATCCTTCCTTACACAAAATATTTTTTTGTGATTAA
>OHFH01000540.1_pt1 | contig 12743 bp, 10 predicted proteins | sample 1567401 | NCBI WGS metagenome assembly OHFH01 (sample SAMEA3879542, study PRJEB24766) | human gut metagenome | biome: human-associated habitat; feature: feces | place: USA | collected 1985/1987
CCCACTCCTAGGGAAGTCGAGGACCAATATGGGAGACCTTAACTTATTAACGCAGACGGGTTTGAACTTATCTGCGATGGGGGAGTTGGAACTACTGCCAGCTCTCTTTACATTGCCATCTGACCGCAGCTTTGCTGCAAAGGATATAACCGCAGGTAACGCACTTTTTGACCTTAGACTACTTATGCTGAAGGAGTGCCTATGAAGTTTAACGATGCCTATTCCCAGATGTTTCCCGGCTACCCCGATGCCGTCAGCCTTCAGCAGGCTGCGGAGATGCTTGGTCTGAACCGCCATACAGTTGGGGAACTGATCCGTTCCCGCCGCCTGTTTGCGCTTAAAATCGGCCGCACCTATCGTATCCCGAAGCTGAGTGTGATCGAGTTCCTGCTCACCGGGCAGAGCACCTTCCCGGCTGGAAATCCGCCGCTGGATGTGGTATGCTGTGGGTGCAGCAACGGACAGCACGCCTGTTGACCCAAAGGAGGTTTATGATGAAAACTACAGGGTCTGTCCAAGAGAAAAATGGACGTTTCTATTTCGTGATCAATCTTTATGATGCCAACGGCAAGCGGAAGATCAAGTGGATCTCCACGGGTCTAACCGTCCGGGGCAACAAGCGCAAGGCGGAATCCATGCTCCGGGAAGTATTGCTCCACTATGATGAGACCGGGGAGCTGCCCACAGGGCGGGGCGGAGCCTACGAAAAAGTAGATGCTAAAACCACCAAGCCTCTGCCGCAACCCCTCCAACCCGTCAGCAAGTCGGAGATGCTGTTTCTGGACTATCTCAACGAGTGGGTGCAAGTCCATAAAGCATCCATCCAGCCTGCAACCTTTATCAGCTACAATCGGATGATCACCGGGCGCATCACGCAGTATTTTGAGCCGCTGGGCTTGAAGCTGTGCGAGGTCACGCCGCAGGTGCTGGATGAGTTTCAGGAGAAGATCTTGCTGGAGGGCTACACCACTAACACAGTCATTCACTACCACGCCATCTTCGGTAAAGCGTTCAAGGATGCCGTCCGCAAGGACTATCTGGAAACCAACCCGATGCTGAAAGTTGACCGCCCGAAGAAGAACAGCTTCCGACCCAACTTCTACTCCAAGGATGAAGTCCAGCAGCTGCTTGAAGTATCGCAGGATGACCCCCTGCATCTGTGCATCCTCATCACGGCCTACTACGGTCTGCGCCGCAGCGAGGTGCTGGGGTTGAAGTGGTCGTCTATCGACTTTGAGCGCAAGTCCATCACCATCAATCACAAGGTGACGGAACAGTTGGTGAACGGCAAGTACGTTCCTGTGGTCAGCGATGTGATGAAGAACAAGACCAGCTGCCGCACCCTGCCGCTGATCCCGGCTGTGGAAGAAGAACTTCTGAAGCAGAAGGAAAAGCAGCAGCTTTACCGCAAGCTGTTCAAGAAGAGCTACAGCACTGAGTATCTGGATTTCGTCTGCACCGATCAGGAAGGCAAGCTGATCCGCCCGAACTTCGTGACGGAGCACTTCGACTGGTTGCTGACCAAGTACGGGCTGAAGCACATCCGTTTCCACGATCTGCGCCACCCGTATGTCAAGCACACGACAAAAATTTTTAGCTTGCGCTTGATGGATTTTCAAGCGCAGGCTTATCCTGATGCTCGGCGAAAAACTCGCGGAGCTTGTCAGCTTCGTCGGGGAGGACAAAGCCAAAGCCCTGTCCATCCACTCTGCAATAGAAAGCGATTTTCATATCTGCCACCTCAATCAAAAATATCTCGGATTTTGTACGCGATTTCCATGCGCTTGTCGGGGTACACCAGCACCCGGTCGATCAGCAGCTCGGCCAGTTCGGTGGTCAGTGCGTCCGCATCAAAAATCGCCTTGGACGCTTCCTTTCGGCTGTCCTGCCGTGCCTGTTCGTCCTGCTTCTGCTTCGCCTGTGCCAATACTGCGGCATAGGCGTTTTTTGTTTTCAGCAGCAGCTCGTCACACGCAGCCTTTTCTGCTTTGTAGGTGTTCAGGTCGATCTCACCCATGAGATAGCGTTCATACAAGGCGCGCTTACCGTCTTGCAGTGCCTCGATCTGCTGCTCATATTCGGTGCGTTCCGGTACGGAAGCATCTACCCGGAGCGTACCGTCAGGGGCAAGCGGTGCGGCGGCTTCCATCTGCTTTTTCAGCGTCAGGAATACCGCCTGCTCCAGCTCTGCGGCGTTCAGACGCATCTTGTGGCAGCGGCTTTCTACGTCCGCCTCGGAATGGCGGCAGTGATAATATGAGGTTTTCTGCATGGTGCGGGACAGCGCATGACCGCAGCAGCCACAGAAGGCTTTGCCTTTCAGCGGGTAGTCCCGCTTTTTCTTGTTTGGCTGGGAAAATCGGAGCTGGCTGGCCTGCACGGTATCAAACACAGCTTTCTCAACGATGGCCGGGTGATGGTCGGGGATGATGTACCACGATTCTCTGTCCTTCAGGCGGCTTCTGGTGCCGCCTACTTCGAGAACCGCCCGCTTGCCGATCACATACACGCCGGTGTAGCGTTCGTCCTCCAAAATGCGGAGAATGGTGGACGCACTCCAGATGCCATGACAGCGAGAAATATCGTGGGTGTGATTGCCGTGCGCCGCTTTGTACTGGCCGGGAGTGGGGATGCTTCTGCGGAACAGCTCCCGCGTGATGGCGGTGGCGTTGATACCCTCTGCGGCAAGCTGGAAGATAAGCTGCACGATGGCAGCGGCCTCCGGGTCAGGCTCCATTCTGCCATCGGCGCTTTTGCGGTAGCCGTAGGGACAGATTTTGCTCTGATACTCGCCGCGCTGCATCTTGGCGTACTTGGCACTCTTGGTCTTGATGGACATATCGCGGCTGTAATACTCGCTGATGAGGTACTTGAACGCCACGTCCATGCCGCCGGTGTCGCCCTTGAATTTGCTGCTGTCAAAATCGTCGCTGATGGAAATAAAACGGGTATGGAAAAGCGGGAATACCCGCTCGATAAAGTAGCCGGTTTCAATGCTGTTTCGCCCGAAGCGGGAAAAATCCTTGACGATGATGCAGTCGATCTGATTGGCCCGCACCAGCTCAATGAGCTTCTGTACTTGCGGACGCTCAAAATTCGTGCCGCTGTATCCGTTGTCGATGAACTCCGTGATCTCCGCGTTCAGGGCTTCCGGCAAGGAAGCCGCGTATTCGTGGAGGACAAGGCTCTGATTTTCAATGCTCAGGCTGTCGTACTTATAGTCCTCAATGGAGAGGCGGATGTAGAGGGCAATCACATATTTCTGCATTGTTCCAGCACCTCCGCATAGGTTTCAAACTCGCTTTGGAAGCGATAGCGCACCGTGATCTGCTTATCGTGGGATACCTCAATGCGGTCAATCAGCCGCTCGATAAGAGCGCCGGTCAGCGCACGGTCGGTCTTGATTTGTGCGGCGTCCTGTTCCAGCGCCCGGTGCTGTTCAATCTGCGTATCCATCGTCCGCAGACCGTCCTCCAACTGTTCCATTTCCACGGCGAGGTCGGCAATGCGGCTTTCGTACTTTTCCTTGTAGTCGAAATATTCATCCTTGGTGAGAACGCCTTGCACAAGGTTTTCATATAAGCTCCGCACGATACCGCGAAGCCGCTGGATTTCCTGTTTGCGGCTGGTGATCTTCTCCCGCAGCTCAGCGCGGTCAGCGGCCTGCCGGGGCAGCTCCGCAAGCGACAGGCGGTAGTCGCCCAAAGCGGTGTTGAGCGCTTCCTGAAGCATATCCGCCAGCATATCCAGCAGCGCATCCTCGCGGATGGTCACGCCGGGGCAGGAATCCTTGCTGATTCGGCTCTGGCTCAGACAATGGTAGAAGTACACATCATCGGACTTCTTGCGGATGTTTCTCTGCCGGTGCAGGCTGCCGCCGCAATGGGCGCAGAACACCTTGCCTTTGAGAAGATTCGGCGTATAGGCTTTGACCTCCCGTGCCTTGGCGCGGGAGGCGGTCTGATTGAGAATTTCCTGCACCGCCGCGAACTGTTCCCGGCTGATGATGGCCTCGTGGGTGTCCCGTACCACCGTCCATTCCTCGGCATCGGCCTTGACCTGCCGGTGATCCACGGTTTTGGTCTGTCCTTGAACGAGATCTCCGGTGTAGACCTCGGAGCGGAGAATAACGCCGACCGTTCGGGTCTGCCACTTGCCGCTGCCGAGCAAATTTTCATGGGTGATCTTACCCTGCATCTTCTTGTAGTGGCTGGGGGTGAGAATACCCGCTTCATTCAGCCGCACGGCGATGGTATTGAGGCCAGCGCCCTCGGAAGCCCAGCGGAACATCCGCTGCACCACAACGGCGGCAACGGGGTCGATGATAAGCTGGTGGCAATCGTCCTCGGCTTTCAGATAGCCGTAGGGAGTACGCGCACCGATGAACTTGCCGTCCTTCATGGCCTGCCGCTGCTGCGCCCTGATCTTTCGCCCGATGTCCAAAGCGTAGGCTTCGTTTATCATGTTCCGCAGCGGGATGATAATACCGGAATGGGCATCCTCCGAGGCGGCGGTGTCGAAGTTTTCATTGACCGCAATGAAGCGGACGCTGCGGATACGGAAATACTGCTCAATGTAGTAGCCGGTGTCGATGGTGTTTCGTCCCAAACGGGAAAGGTCTTTGACAATGACGCAGTTTACATGACCGGCCTCAATATCTGATAGCATCTGCTGAAAGCCCGGACGGTGGAAGTTTGTCCCGGTCGCGCCGTTGTCGATATAGGTATCGTATACGCTGATCTCCGGATACTGCTCCAGATAGCGGGCAATAATCATCTGCTGGGTTTCAATGGATACGCTGTGCGTGTGGGTATCCTCCACCGAAAGGCGGACGTAGATCGCGGCGCGGCAAGGGGCGTCGGCCTCCTGCACGGCTACCGCAGCCGTTTCTTTCCTGCTTTTTCTCGCCATGCTCAGCCCACCTTTCTCTGTTCGTAATCTTTCTGCTGCGCTGCCAGCGCCAGAAGCTGCAACGCCTTTTTGTATTCGTCCTCATGGGTAAAGGTAATATCCAGCTCCTTCTTCCCACGGACGCGGATGCTCTGTACCATGTGAATGAGCGCCCTGCGGTCTAAGGTTTCCAGCGTGGAGAACTGCGTAAACTGTGAAATCCAGCGGTTGCGCTCACTCCGGTTTTCCAAAACCTCCGTGAGTTTTTCCTTGAGAACGCGGACGCTCTCGCGGATGTCCTCGGCCTGCTTGGTGTACTTGGCTTTGTAGGAGGCGTATTCTTCCTTGGTAAGCATACCCCCCACAAGACTCTCGTAAAGCCGTGACTTGAACTCCAGCACCTGCTCCAACCGGCGCTCATTGTCGGTGATGTGGTCGCTGTATTCCTTGGCAAGCGCCTGATTGATGCTGGTCTGGTCAATGCCGGTCAGCAACGCCTCCAGAGAAGCAATATTGCCGATATAGGCTTTCAGGCTGTCCCGCACACAGTCGATCAGGCTGCTTTCTTTCAGCATGACCGGATGGGTGCAGCCCTTTTTCTTGCCGGTGGGACAATAATAGTAGTGGTACTCCTTGCCGTTTGCACGGTTGGTCTTGCGGGTCATGCGGCTTCCGCAGCACCCGCAGATCAGGATACCGGAGAACAGGTACACCGTGTCCTCGTTGGGAGAAGTCCGGGTATCCAGCCCCTTGATGCGCTGCACCAGCTCAAAATCCTGACGGGCGATCAGCGCTTCGTGGGCATCCGGGACACGCACCCACTCGGAGGCAGGGCGCTGCTCCATCTGCTTGATCTTATAGTGTGGCGTACCCTGTTTGCCCTGCACCAGTGTTCCGGTATAGGTTTCGTCCTGCAAGATGCGGATGATGGTGGTTGCCGACCACTTGCAGTCGGCCTTGTCCGCATAGCCCTTTTTCGCGTAGGGCAGGCCGTTGTTCTTCTTGTACGCCAGCGGGGAAAGGATACCCAGCCGGTTCAGCTCCGCCGCGATCTTGGAGACGCTTGCGCCCTCCAGCCGCATACGGAAGATGTCGCAGACAACGCGGGCGGCGTAGGGATCGGGGACGAGTAGGTTTTTATTGTCCTCGGCTTTCATGTAGCCGTACACCGGGAACGCGCCGACGAAATCACCGTTGCGCCGCTTCACGTCCAGAGAAGAACGGGTCTTGATGGAAATATCCCGGCAGTAGGCTTCATTCATAATGTTCTTGACCGATACGGTCAGATCATCGCCGCTGTCGTGGGCGGTGTCGATGCTGTCGGTGATGGCGATGAAGCGCACCCCGTAGGCCGGGAATACCCGGCGCAGATAGCGGCCTGTTTCGATGTACTCACGCCCTAAGCGGGAGAGGTCTTTTACGATGACACAGTTGATGTTGCCGTCGGTGACATCCTGCATCATTTCCTTGAATGCAGGGCGGTCAAAGATGATGCCGCTGTATCCATCGTCGATCTTTTCGGAAACGACCTCAATATCCGGGTTGTGCTCCACAAAGTTTTCAATGAGCTTGCGCTGATTGGAAACGCTGTCGCTTTCGCTGGAATGATCGTCGGTGTAGGACAGGCGGATATAAGCGGTTGCTTTGTATTTAGGCATGAAAAAGCACTCCTTTCTCCCGGACTGCTCCCGCATGAAAAGAGTGGTTATCTGGCTATTAGGTTTTCATCCTTTTCCACACCGATCATAGCACTCTCTGCGGAAAAAAGCGAGGATGTCGCTCAGCGCAAAATGCCTTGCAGACATTCCTCCAACGTAACGCCGTTCCCGGCGAAGCAGGCGTTTACCACGAAATCGCCGCAGCGGAAGCGGTAGGGATTTTTGATCTGGCGGATAAAGGCGGCAATGCGTTCTTCCTTGGGAAGATTTTTGTCAACAGATACTTCCCGGATGTCCACCAGTTCATCCGTGTGGACGTGGGATTCGTTTGGCGTTGGCTGCATCATGGCGATCTCCTTTCTCGGTTTGGTGGGTTTCCTCAAGGTCACATGAATGCGCTGACGGAAAGGCCGTCAGCGCATGGTATCTGACTTTGAGAGGCGGCTGCGCGGGTAGAATTGGAGCCACATAACATAATGGCGAATACCGGCGCAGCCGCTCTGCTTGTCCATTTGAGAAGATCCATCCTATTTGCCACGCGCCCCGGATAGTGGGCATGATGCAGGCCGCCCTTGGCAGGGCTGTCATAACTCCACGATACCGCTGCCTCAAAGAGCTGGCGCATACCGCAGGGTTCCCCCTCAAGTCTGTGGGAGGGCGTGAGCAAGTTTCATTATCCGCCGCGCTGTCATCGCGCCCGATTTGCCGAATCGGGTCTAAGGCTGCGTAGATCGCTCGGATGGCTTGTCCGAAAGTATTCCGAACAAGCCACCGTCTTGGCGGCGCACCTTATGTCGCTATCACGCGGGTTTTGTGCCTGCATCATGGTTTATTCAGTTTTCAACGTTCAACGAAAGGCTTCGTGGAGAATGTCCCTTCACCTATCGCCGATTTTGGGCCACTTTTGCAAGGTGTTTTTGAAAAACCTCAGAAATATTTTTTGATTTTTCTGATTGCTGCTGTAATGTTGAGAGAAATAGCCTGATGCGACACGCCTTCGACTTTTCCAATCTCGTCAATCGTCATTCCATCCACGAAATACATCCACATCCTGCGGAACTGAGTGTCCGTCAGGTGCTTCCTGATTTGTGTAACCTTTTGGGTGCTACGGCGGATTTCCGCCACCCGGTCATGCGCCTGCTCCATGCAGACATCCACGGCAGGAATGGAGGCCGCTTCCTCGGATAGCTCATCCAGCGCAAGCGTGTGATTGGCATAGACATGAGCTTCCTTTTCGGAGGCGTGATAGTCCTCGTCCGACAGGGCTTTCCATTTCAGAAATTCTTTCTCGCTGGCAAAGTCCTCACGGGTCAGGCGGATGATGACCTCATTGGCGTCCATATAAACGATAGCGTTGGGGTCTTTCTTATTCAGTGCATAGCTGCTTTTTCTATTAAACATTTTGTTCCTCCGTTTCGGTGTTAGGTGGTTGGTGAGCCGAGCCAACACCGGCGGAGAACGACAGCCGACAGAAAAACGAAAAAAGGCGCTCGCACGGACATAATTGCCCGCACGAGCGCCTTGATTGCGCACGAAAGCGCAAGAGAATAATGCTGCCCCCGGAGGGGCTAAATCATGAATGAACCATACCGCATAAAAAGAGAGCTGCAACTCGCTTTCGTGAGTGCAGCTCGTCTGGGGGATAGCCGCGTGCTTTTTGAAGTGGACGGCTAATCGGTGCTTATGCTTTTTTACATGACCGCGAGCGGCCTTAGCAGTATCTCCTGTTCATCCGTGACATCATAAAATTACCTCCAACTCGCTGAATGTGATTTGCGGCTCATTCAATGTGAGCTTCATGTGTATTTAAGTGAATTGAGGCTCACTCTACAATGTAGTAGAGGTGATTTACAATGAACTTTCTTGACCTGTTTGCCCAGAGACTCCGCGAAAAGCGGGAGCAGAAAAAGATAACACAGCGCGAGTTAGCAGAACGGCTCAATATGTGTACCCGAACCGTCATTGAGATTGAAAAGTGTAAGAGCAATCCGAAATTTGAAACGGTTGCGCTGATCTCGGAAGAAATGGACATCAGTCTGGACGGAATCGTGTTCCACAATAGAGCGCCGCAGACCGTTGCCAAATGCGTGGTCGATTACTTTGCTGGGAAGAGTGAAGCCGAGTCGCAACGGTACATAGACCTGTGCATGAGCGCAGATAAGCTGAAGTGATGTACAGGGGAAAACAAAAGGGCCGATGATTGTCTTTCATGTGGAGCAGCCAGTGGGCTTATATTTTCCCCACTGGCTGCTCTTGTCCGCACAGTTGGAACGACGGGCATTAGTATCCTATTTTTCCTGTTTGTGTGCATCCCGGATCTTTTCAAAGGTGTCCTGACTGATGGCGTGTTCAATCCGGCAAGCATCTCGCTCTGCAATTTCAGGGTCAACGCCAGCTGCGATAAATTGCTCTGTAAAGAACTGATGCCGCTCATAAATTTTTTCGGCAACATTCCGGCCTGTTTCGGTCAAATGCAAAACGTAATCACTATCTACCGTTAAAAAGCCCCCTTCACGCAAAGCCGACACCGCATAGCTTACGCTGGCTTTTGAAACTCCAACACGCCGTGCAACATCAATAGAGCGGACAGCACCGTGATTCTTTTGAAGAACCAGCACAGCCTCCAGATAATCCTCTCCGGACGCATGAATCTTCACTATTGTCTCCTTTATGCAAGGCTCCAGCTGGAGGACTTTTTACGGATATTTACAAAATCCTGATAAATCCCGGCTTTTGCTATAAGCTCGTCATGGGTTCCTTGTTCACTGATCCGTCCATCGGCAATCACCAAAATCTGATCAGCCTGACAGATGGTATTTAGGCGGTGAGCGATTACAAGCAGGGTCTTTCCCTTCACCAATTCGGAAATAGCCTCCTGAATATAGCTTTCATTGTCCGTATCTACACTTGCGGTAGCTTCATCCAAAATGACAATAGGCGCGTCTTTCAGAATACAGCGGGCAATCGAAATACGCTGTTTTTCGCCGCCGGAAAGTGTTGCACCGCCCTCACCAACCACCGTTTGGAATCCGTCGGGCAAAGCCATAATGAAATCATAGCAGCGGGCTTTTCTGGCAGCCTCATAGACTTCTTCTTCCGTGGCATCCGGCTTTCCCATGATGATATTGTTGTAAATGGTGTCCTGAAACAGATACACGCGCTGGAATACCATGCTGATCTGATCCATCAATTCCGACAGAGGTACATTGCGAATATCCACGCCCCTTATCGTCACATTGCCGGATTTTACATCCCAAAGTCGCGCCAGCAAGTTTGCAATGGTGGACTTACCGCTACCGGACGGTCCAACCAGGGCTGTCATAGAATTTTTCTTCATGGCAAAACTGATATGATGCAGAACCTCTTTATCCTGATAAGCAAATGTAACATCGTTGAACAGGACTTCCGGCTGTCCCGGCTGTGCCTGAGCCGGAATATGCTGCTTGCCGTTGTCGGAAAGTTCCGGTTCATCCAATACCGCTTCAATACGATCAAGGGCAGCGTTCATAACGGTTAGTCTGGATGCTTCTCCATAGAGAGCCTTCAACGGGCCAAAAAGATCAAATACAAATAGCAGAACACCCAACACATAAGCCAAAGAAAGCGCACCGCTCTGTTCCAACACAATAGACAGGCCGAAAATTGCCGCAATACCAATACCGTAAAGGATATTCAGCCCCATTGTCCACGGGGTCATTTTTCGTTCAAAGTCAAGCGATGTATTTCTGGAACGCTTGAAATTGCCGGACAGTTCTTCGGATTTTTCTCCAAGCAGGTTATAGCTCTTAATAACACCAATGCCCTCCACAAAAGACAGCACCGCATCGGTCAGCCGTTCACTCTGCTCCTGACGGCCTGCTGCTTCTCGTAGGGAAACTTTGTTCATTCCCTTAGATACCAGCCATGCCAAAATAGTAACTATCGCAGCGATCAAGCCAAGCTGCCAATTCAGATAAAACATGAACGCCAGCAAAACCAGCGAGGACAGCAGATAGCTCATCATGTTTCCCAGCGTACTCATAGCGACTTCTTCAATGAACACCATGTCGGTACTGAGGACAGAACTGATCTTGCCAATATTGCCGGAAGTGAAATATCCCATCGGAAGTTTCCGCAGATGGCCGCCCAATTCGATACGCTTGTCAGCGAACATCAAATATCCCGCTGCACTTTGCAGGCTGTCACTAAGATAATGGACGAGCATCTGAACCAGCACAATAGCGGCAAGGCCAAGTCCCACATAAAGGCAAGTCTGCCCGGTAATGGTCTTGTTTGCAAATCCACTCAAAACCACAAAGGCCAGAAAAATCGGCATTTTGGACAGAATGGATTCCAGAAACGCACAAACAAATGCGCCCTGAATACGGCTCTTATAACGGCCGGAAAGTTTCAATATTCTTGAAAACAAAGCAAACATTTATTTCCCCTCCTTTGCAGTGTGTACTTTCCACTCGGCGCTGTCTTGTGCCGCTTTCCACAACTTTTGATATTCAGGGCAGGACTGGATCAGCTCTTGATGTCTGCCCGTTGCAACCAGTTTTCCGTGATCCATAACACAAATCTGATCTGCGTTCATAATGGCTGGTAATTTGTGTGCAATAACCACAAGGGTCTTACCTTTTACAAGCTCTGCAATGGCGGCCTCCATCTTTTCTTCGTTTTCAGGATCGGCATAGGCAGTTGCCTCGTCAAGCACCACAATAGGAGCATCCTTTAAGATTGCCCTTGCCAGAGAAATACGCTGGCGCTGACCGCCGGAGAGCATTTTTCCTGCATCACCAGCCATCGAATGAATACCCTGCGGAAGTTTCTCAAGGAACTCTATACACTGAGCTTTCTTTGCGGCCTCCACCACTTCTTCATCCGTTGCGTTCAGCCGACCAAGCCGAATGTTTTCGAGCAGAGAGGTATTGAACAGGTATTGATCCTGTGCCACATAGGAGATACGGCTGTTGAGTGCTTCAAGACTCATATCGCATAGTTTCTGCCCACCGATGGAAATACTGCCTTTCTGTGGGTCATAATAGTGAATCAGCAGTTTCGCTAATGTACTCTTGCCGGAGCCAGATTCACCAACAAGGGCTGTTTTCTGTCCAGCTTTTGCCGTAAAGGAAATGTCATGGAGAACTTCATCCTCAATTACAACAGGCTTTCCATCCGGGCCGGGCTGTGTGGTCTGATAAGCGAAAGAAACATGGTCATAAGTAATGGTGTCATCTTTCCCGTGGAACGCACCTTCTGTCTGCTGGAGCTCCGGCGCATCCAACACCTGCTCCAATGCAGAAATTTTATAGTTAAGCTGGGGCATGGTAGGCAGGAAACCGAGAGATTTCAGCAGCGGCATACCAATACTTAAAGAAAGACACAGTACCAAGATCAAATTAGGCAGAGTAGACCAGCCAGAGAGAACGAACCATGCGCCAACAGGCAAAGTCAGAATAATGGTGCATGGAAGCAGACTGCTGTAAATTGCCATCCACGGCCACGCCGCCTTGTACCACGCCAGAGTATAGTCCCGATAATCTGATACATCTTTGCGGAACCGCTCGTAGGAATCTGCGTCCTTATTGAACACCTTGACAACTTCCATACCGTTAATGTACTCAATAATGGTATTGTTCATCTTTTGTCCGGCCATGTAGTAAGGCCCCATTTTCTTCATACCAACGGAATACATCGTCATCATGGCAATCAGACTGATCGGAATGGATGCCAGCGACAGAAGCGCCAGTTTCCAATCCACAAAGAACATTGCCACATAAACCGCAATAGGGATCATCAGGTTTGCAATTCCCTCCGGCATGGAGTGAGCCAGCAAAACTTCCAGACTGTCTACATCATCCACGAACAGCTTTTTGACTGTGCCGGTGCCTTTATCCTGAATGACACCAAGGGGCAGCTTTTCAAACCGTTTTTGAAGTGCCGTCCGCAGACGGAGCAGCGTGTCGTAAGCGGCTTTGTGAGAAAGATTCAGCCCCCAGCCATAGAAAAGGGCTTGCAGCACCAGACACACCAAGATAAGAACCACGCGCAAAATGATAAAGGATGCTTCAATAGATTCACCCATGACCAGCGGCGCGATCACCTGATAAGCCAGCACAAAAGGCAGGACGCCCATAAGAACGCTGACCAGTACAACGACCGTGGCCACATACATATTTTTCTTATATGGCCCTGCGTACTCAAAGATTTTTT
>OHFH01000548.1_pt1 | contig 12663 bp, 10 predicted proteins | sample 1567401 | NCBI WGS metagenome assembly OHFH01 (sample SAMEA3879542, study PRJEB24766) | human gut metagenome | biome: human-associated habitat; feature: feces | place: USA | collected 1985/1987
GCCGTAGTAGTCGTTGATGGTCTGCTCAATCGCCTCTTTACAGTCCATGTTCGCTTGCATCGAGGCGCGGTAAGCGTTCAGCTCACCAGCTTCAAAGGCATACATCGCAGCTTCCCGATAAACCGGAATCCCCGCATCCCGCAGCGGCGTAGGGGCTTCCTGCTCTTTCACGGCAAGCCGTTCTTTGAGCTTTTCATCAATACCGGTGATCATCTCAGCCGCCGTTTTGCGGATGGTTTCCAGCGAGCCTTTCAGCTCCTTGGTCTCCTTGTCGGAGGACCAACCGGCGATATAGCCGAAGGAATAATCAGAGGTTTCAATGCCGTACCGCTGGCAGACAGTGTAGGCTACGCTTTCTGCCTCAACCTCTTTGGTATGCCGATCCTTCTTATCTCCGGGAGCGGCTTTCTCGTCCGGCTTGAAGGCATGGAGCTTGGCATGAGCGATCTCGTGAATGGCGGTCTTGACCGTCTGGATTTCGCTCATGCCCTCCTGAATGGCAATGCGGCTTTCAACCGGCGAGAAGAATCCCTTTGCGCCGCCCGGAATATCCTCAAAGGAAATGGGGACGGGAGACTCTTGCTTGAGTGCATCGAAGAACGCCTCGTAGTTTTCGACGGTGCCTTTCAGCTCATCGACGATGATGTCCGGAAGCTCCTTGCCGTCCGTCTGAGAGACATCGAAGACGCTTACCACCTTGAAGGCAGGACGCAGGACCTCAACCGTTTCCGTGACAGCCTTCCCATCTGCGCCGATCACCGGCTTCTGCGTCAAAGGATCAATCTTCTCACGCTCTTCCTGCGCCTTGTACGGCGCGGGTGCAAGAATCTTGATGCCCTTTTCGCCCTTCATGACCTGACGGTCAAAGTTGCGCTGCCACGAGGTATAACCGGCAACATAGGTTGCCTCCGGCTTCTGCATCGCAATGAGCAGCGTGTTGTTGAAGGAATAGTTGTAGAACTTGGACATCGTGCGGAGATATTCCTTGAACCGCTCGGATTCAAAAAGCTCCTTGATGCCCTGTTCCAGCTTGTCCGTGATTTCGCGGACTTGCTGTGCATTTTTGTTTTCAGCCATCTCAAACCTCCATTTCTTATTTGCTTTTGGGCGAAGAAAACCCCGTCTGGGATTTGCTCAGTAAACGAGCCTTTACCTCAGATGGGGTTTCTCTGCGCGTCATCCGACGATGGAAGATGTTATCCTCGTTCTCCCATTCAATCAGCCGGTCAAACATATCCGGGTGCTTTGTGACCATGTGCAGCAGCTCCGAGTCACTGGCGTTGGGACAGAACCAGCAGCCGTTTCTCCGGCAGTGAGCGTAGATTGGGGAAAGCAGCCCGTGTTCCTGACAGAGCTTGTAGGCGTCCGCCTCTGTCATGCCATACTTGGCAAGCAGACTGACCTTCTTCACGCCGTCCAGACGCACAAGGCGTTTGGGTTCATCCCGCGCGATGCCGACATAGCTCACAGTGTCCGGAGAAAGCGCGGCATTGTACTTGCGAACGGGCGGGATTTTGCAGTCCCGATTGACCGCGCACATCCCGGCCCACGCGAAACCGCGAACCTCGCCCTGATGAGGTCCGCGGGTGATGACATGATGGAACACGTCATCGTAGGTCTTGTCTGCATGGAGAATGGTGAACTTGATGCCCAGCTCCTTTTCGCAGAAGGGCTTGAGCCGGTCATAAATGAAGTCCCAGTGTTCCGGGACTTCGCCGCTTGTGTCTTTGTCGAACATGACCTCACTGAAAACCGCCTCGTCCAGCGGCTCATTGTGCTGTGCAGCCAGCAGGAGCGTCGCTACGCTGTCTTTGCCTCCGCTGCATGAAGCAACATACTTTGGGCGGGTCATCGATCAAACTCCATCTTGAAGCTGACGTATTTGCCGCCGCTGTCATCCAGCCGGATCACTGCATCGTAGAGCTGGGGCTTCTTCGGCGTGTAAAGCCCGGTCACTCGGCACCAGCCCTTGTCCAGCAGCTCCTTTGCAATCTTCTTGGTCAGCTTCTTTTTCTTGCTGGAAAAGAACTTGTTGTCTTCCCACAGGCAGAAGGAGCAGTCCTTGTTCGAGCAGTAGAAGTTGCCCTTGCCGACATAGACCGGAGATCCACAACGAGGACATTTGCCGATTTCCTCCTTGCCCGTGCCGAAACGCTGGGCTTCGGCATCGGAGAGAAACGGGTAGGCTTTCACGAGATCCCCGGTCATCCGGACAATGCCGCTGAGGAAAGCGTCTGCATCCGCATTGCCGCGCTCGATCTCCATGAGCGTGTTTTCCCATTCCGCCGTCATTTTGGGAGACCTGATCTGTTCCGGCAGGACGCAGACAAGGTTGCAGCCGTCCTTCGTGGGAATGAGGGATTTGCCTTTGCGCTCTGCAAAGCCGGATTTCACCAGCTTCTCAATGATCCCGGCGCGGGTTGCGGGAGTGCCGAGACCTTTCTTCTCGGTGTCATCGTCGAACTGATCGTTTCCGGCAGTCTCCATCGCAGACAGGAGCGTGTCTTCCGTGTACTGCTTCGGGGGTGTCGTAAAGTGTTCGGTGACGCTGGCGGACACACCATCCAGAACATCGCCCTCATGGACTTCGGGCAGGGACTTCATGGGATCGTCCTTTTCCTTCGTCTTGAGGGAAGCCTTGAACAGCTCTTCGATGGCTTTCCATCCGTTTTGAACGACGGTCTTACCCTTGCTCTTGAACACATAGCTCTCGCAGGAGAGCGTGATCTGCGTTTCTGCGTAGGTGTGCTTCTCGCCGGTCGCACACAGAAGGCGCATCCCGACAAGATTGAGGATTTTCTGTTCCGACTGAGGCAGCGCGGAAACATCCTGCTTTTCGAGTTGAACGGTCGGGAGAATGGCATGGTGATCCGTGACCTTGCTGTTGTCTGTCACACGGGCAATGTCCGGAGTGACTGAAACACCGGAGAAAAGCGGAAGCTGGCGGCAGACGATGGAGATCACCTGACGGGCAGTGTCCTCCATATCGTCCGTGATGAACTGACTGTCCGTGCGCGGATAGGTCAGGAGCTTCTTTTCGTAGAGCGTCTGAACGAGATCAAGCGTCTGCTGGGCGGTGAAGCCGTAGTATCGGTTTGCCTCGCGCTGCAAGGTGGTCAGATCATAGAGCTTCGGAGGATTGACGGTTTTCGTCTCCCGCTTGAGAGAAGAAACGACGGCTTGCTTTTTCTCGCAAGCCGCCGCAATCTTCTTTGCTTCCTCTTCGGTTTTGACCTTTTCCAGATCGGCGGTCAGATCGCCCTTGCCGACGTGGACGTTGAAATACTTCTCCTTTTGGAACGTGGAGATTTTCCCGTCACGCTCCACCAGCATTGCAAGGGTCGGCGTCTGGACGCGCCCGACCACCAGCTTCTTGTGATAGAGCGTGGTGAAAAGGCGGGTGCCGTTGATGCCGACAATCCAGTCCGCCTTCGAGCGGCTGAGTGCCGCTTCATAGAGACGGTCATATTCCTTGCCGTCCCGGAGATGGTTGAAGCCTTCGCGGATGGCGGAGTCCTCCAACGAGCTGATCCACAGACGCTTGAAGGGCTTGGTGCATCCGGCTTTGTCGTAGACCAGCCGGAAGATCAGCTCACCCTCGCGTCCTGCATCGGTTGCGCAGACCAGCTCGGTGACGCGCTTGTCCTTCATGAGAGCGGACAGCACCTTGAACTGCTGTGCTTTGTCCTTCGTGACCTCAAACATCCAGCTTTCCGGAACAATGGGCAGATCGTCATACCGCCACTTGGCATACCGCTCATCGTAGGAGCTGGCGTCTGCCAGCTCCACCAGATGACCGAAGCACCACGAAACGATGTAATTGCCGCCCTCCATGTAGCCGTCCTTGCGGGACGTCGCGCCCAGCACCTTTGCGATGGACTGGGCAACGCTGGGCTTTTCAGCAATGACTAAGATCAATCTTCATCACCATCCGTTTCAGCATCCTCCGCAATCTGCGGCTCATCATCCTCGTTGATGTACGGCTCTTCCTCGTAGCCTTCATCATCAAAGAAGTCCATATCTTCATCCTTGGGCTTTCTGCCCTTGACGAACTTGATGTAGTAATAAGCTGCACCCGCAGCACCGGCAAGAACGAAGATGACGAGGATCATGCCGATGTTGGATTTCTTTTCGGGTTTAGGGGCGGGAGCATCGGTTTCTGCATCCTTATCCGGCTCAGGTGTAACGGGGGCTGTGCCGGTGCATTCGCTCATGTTGGTCTTGCAGACCGGGCAGTCGGTATTGACTTGACCGGCAACGCATTTTTCCTTGCAGTTACAGGTGGTCAGAGCAGCCGCAGTGTCATCATCCAGCAGCGCAAGCAGATCGCTCTCATCGACCATGTTCAGGAAGTACGTCTGATACTGTTCCTCATCCTCGTTGATGGGCGCATCGTAGTCGATGACAATGAAGAAGGTGTTGCCGTTCTTCGTCTGGACAGTGATGAACTGCTTGTTGGTTGCCTTGTCATAGAGCAAGTCGCGGGTGTAGGCGTTGCCCTCATCGTCAATCGGCTCACCCATCGGCTTTTCCGGCGCGGGAGTGGTTTCAGGCTGCTGTTCCGGCTGTGTTGCCTCCGTAACGGGAAGGTTCTGCTCGGTATCATCGGCGTAGGCAAACGCCGTCACCGAGAAGCAGGACAGAACCATGACGCAGACCGCAAGGACGGTCAGAAAACGAAACTTCTTACGCATTGTCGATTACCTCCGTATTTTCAGCGGGCTTGGTGCCGCCCTTCATGGAAGACAGGAACGCCATGATCTGATCCTTGTCCATCACCATAGAGCGCACGGTATTGATGATTTCAAGGTTTTCCAGCTCTGTCTTCTTGTCGTACAGCTCCTTGAGCTGCCCTTCGATTTCGGACTTCTTCTTTTCAGCCTTCTCAATGTCGGAGAGGACTTTCTGATACTTGGGATTCATGCAAAACTCCTTTCTTTTAATAGGCGGGTCTTCCGAAGGCGTAGAAATGCTGCTGCCAGTAGGAAGAATTGATGGATGTGTACTGAATGGGATCGCCGCAGTGGATCATGACCCCATCACCGACGTAAATGCCGACGTGAGACACGCCGGGGGTGTCATACGTCCCGACGAAAAAGATGAGATCACCGGGCTGTGCATTCGCCTTTGAAACCGGCGTACAGACGTTGTAAAGCCCCTGTGCGCCGAGCCGCCCGGTATTCACAAGTCCGCTGTTTGTGAGAACGTAGCTGACGAAGCCGGAGCAGTCAAAGGACGTGTCGGGATTGGAGCCGCCCCACACATACGGATAGCCGAGATACTTTTCCGCCTCGGTAATCAGCGCTGCAAACCTCTCGTCGTTCAGGTATTCCGGGTTGACATCGTAGTCGGCGGGAGGATTTGTAATGTACTTGTCCACATAGGGAGAGTCACCGAACAGATCCTCGCGGTTGCCCAGCACCGACATATACGTTGCGTACATGGAAAGCTGTTCCTGAGACATGATGTAGACCGGGACATGGGAGAGATTGAAGTTTTCGAGCTTCACGTTGCAGATGTAGTAGTCATACGGGACGCGGTAGGTTTCCGTGTGCGTGTTGCCGTCTGCGTCCGTCCATGTGTCGGTCTCCGTGCGGTATCTGGTTTCGACGATAACCTCTTCGGTGAGGATGTACTGCTTTTCAAACAGCATTTGGAGCGTACCCTGCACCTCATCCAGCGTGAACTCGCCCTCATGGAGAGCCGAGAGAATGGAGATCAGCACATAGGGGTCATGCTCAATATCATCCAGATCGAAGTGATATTCGTCATAGTCATGAGTGCCTTCATAGTTATCCAGATAGCTTTGCAGCTCTTGCTCCATCCGGCAATACTGCGCCTCCGCACCGAGCATCGCGTCATCCTCGCTGAGATAGGAGGAAGCGATAACCGACGAGCCGGTAGAGGTGAGCATCGAACACGAGCTGATTCCGGCACCGAGCAAAACGAGAAGGGCAATTCCGACGCCGATCCAGATGAAGACCTTCTTGTTCTTCTCAAAGAACTCCTTGATCTTGTCGGACGCCTTCTCACCGAGCTTCTTGCCGGTATTCTTTGTGGCAGTCCCGGCAGTCTGAGAACCGGCATTTCGAGCGGCGGCATATTCCTTCTTAATGCTCTGCTTCTGGTAGTGCTTGTTCATGTTCTGCTTCTTCATCTCAGGATGCTCCTGCTGATTTCTCTCATATTGGAGCTTCGCATCAGCAGCATCCGCCTTGTGTTCCAGCTTGGAGACCTTCTCATAAGGCTTGTTGACGCTGCTTTCCCGATGATGACGGAAATGCCTCGCAGCGGTCTCAGCGGCAATCTCTGTTTTATGCGCCGCCTCAACCGCCGAGTTTTCCTGCTCGACCTCATGGATTTTGCCGTGAATGCCGGAAGCGAGGGTGTCACCGACCTTGCGGACGGTTTTATCTGCCTCAAATTGCAGTTTCCCTTTGCCCTTGGGCTTTTTCAGCTCATCCTCAAAATGAAGGCGGGTTTTGCCCTTGCCGGTCTCTTCATCAAAGACACGCTCTTTCTTGAGAACCTTGTGCGTGGGCAGCTTTTCACGGGCAGCATCCAGACGCTCATGTGCCTTCTCAGACTTCCTTTCGAGCTTCTGCATCCGCTTCGTGGGCGGGACGGCATCGTCCGAGACCGGCTTTGCAGAGGCGGTTTCCGCCGCTTGAGTGAGAATGGCATCTGCATCCACTGCTTCAACCGCAGAGGTCTTGCGCAGCTTGTGCGTGACAACCGTTTCGGCAATCAGCGTGCCGGTATGCGAAGAAACGCCGTGCTGCTCCAAAACAGGGGGCTTGAACGGCGTTTCCGAGGGCAGCGGTTCAGGTACATTCTGGGGTGGATTTTCTGCCCTTTTCTCTTCTGTGACGGACGTTTCCGAGGGCGGCTGTGTGTCGTTATCCTCGGCGTGTTCCGCCTGAAACTGACGCTGCTGACGGCGCATCTGCACCTTTTTCTGTTCCTCTGGGGAAAGAGCTTCGGAAGGCACGGCTGTCTCAACCGGCTTGACCAGCTCTGCATCTTCCAGCCGATTTGACACGCGCTGCTCGGTGCCAGCCGTCAGGTTTTCCTCGACCGCGCCCTCCCGTGTCATCCGCATGACTACCATGTCGCGGGCTTTGAGTTCCGGTTCCTTGGACATCAGATTTCACCTCCAATCCGCTTGTAGGCAAGCTCGGTGTATTCAGGGTTCAGCTCTATGCCCACGAAATGACGCCCCATCTGCGCGGCAACCATGCCGGTTGTGCCGCTTCCCATAAAGGGGTCAAGCACAATGCCGCCTTCGGGACAACCGGCGAGAAGACAGGTTTCAACCAGCTTCGGAGGGTAGGCGGCATAGTGACCGCCCTTGAAGGGAACGGTGTTGATCTTCCAGACATCGCGCTTGTTGCGGAGCGGATTGATGTCACAATCCTTGATCTCGCCATGCTCACGGGGGCGGTTGATGGACTGAGGCTGAGGCTGACCGGGAACAGGCTTACCGTACTTGTTGCCGCCTTTCATGCCGCGCTTGAGGCGTTCCGCCGTTGCAGGGGCAATCGGCTCGGAAATCGCCTTGTAGTCGAAGAAATACTTCTTGGACTTTGAGAACAGGAAAATATGCTCGTAGCAGCGGGCGCAGCGGTCTTTGACGCTTTCCGGCATGGGGTTATCCTTCATCCAGATGATGTCGTTGCGCAGATACCAGCCGGTATCACGGAGGGCAAAAGCCAGCATCCACGGAATGCCGATCATGTCCTTCGGCTTGCAGCCCTCAACCTTGTTGTTGAGAGCCACAGCCTGACCGTTTCTGCCGTTGGGGTTCTTCGGGTCAATGAAATCTCCCTGATTGCCTTTTCCGGCGTAGGTGTCCGAAATGTTCAGCCAGAGCGTTCCATCCGGACGCAAAACGCGCCTGACTTCGGTAAACACTTCCGTCAGGCGCGAGATATATTCCTTCGGCGTTGTCTCTCTGCCGATCTGAGCCTCCATACCGTAATCACGGAGCGCGTAATACGGAGGGGACGTCACACAGCAATGAACGCTGTCATCGGGCAGGGTTTTCAGAATTTCAAGGCAATCGCCGGTATGAATGATGTCAAGTTGTATGGTGGTGTACCTCCTGTTCTGTTGGATTTGTGTTTCCATTGAAATGTTGGCTGTGAAACCCGACAACATTTCAATGGGCATCAGTCGGAGTAATACTCGTCCGGCTCGTAGTCCTCATCTTCCATGAAGTCCTCGTCGAGATCGTCAATCTCGTCCGCCCAACGGTCGAAGATTTCCTCGGCTTCCTTCGCCGCCTCACGATAGAGGCTCAGGCGGTTCTTCTCAAAGGCAGCGAAAGCAGGGACGAACTTGCCGAACTCGCGGATTGCCTTCGCATCCTGCGTGCGCATATCTGCGACGCACTGAATGATTTCGGACATCGTGAGCAGATCGTCGATCATCAGCTCATACTTGTCCTTGGGGATAGATACGGCTTCATCATCCGCCGCGTCAGCGAACGGGGTATTCTCGTCGCTGTTGCTGCTTTCGGGAATATCAACCTTGAAGTAGAACCCGATCATATCCACAGATACCTTGGTCATAATCTGACGCGCCTCCTTGACCTTTTCGTCGATGTCCTCCCTCACATGGAGGTAGGCGCGGTGATGCTTCTTGAGGTCGCTTTCCAGTCGGATCAGATCGGTCAGCTCCCACAGAGCCTTAAACAGCGCGGAGGTGTTCTCTCCGTATTCGATAGCGTCCGCATAGGGAATGGTAATCATCTTGTTGTTCATATTCAAAAATCCTCCTATCAGTTCTGTACGGTTTCTTCTAAGCGGGTGGTCATGATGCGGTAGAGCTGCGTATCCTTCGGGAAATCGTCCTTGAAGGGAACGATGGTCGAGCCATAGAAGATCAGCCCCTCACCGGCATTGGAATTGGTGATGTAGTTCTGCTGGCTGGGCGAGATGTTCAGCGCCTTCGAGAGAATCTGCCGGTCGCCGGATGCCTGATTCAGAAGGTAGACAAAATCCGAGTTTTCAAAAATGTTCTCCACCTCGCGGGAGGCAAGAAGATCCTTGACGTTCTGCGTGATTCCGGTCGGGATGCCGCCCCATTTTCTGAAACGCTTCCAGATTTCCACGCTGTACGCGGCGGTCTGTTCCTCTTTCAGCAAAAGGTGGAACTCGTCCATGTAGTAGCGCGTTGCCTTGTGCTGGGCGCGGTTGATGGTCACTCTGTTCCACACCTGATCCTGCACGATGAGCATTCCGAGCTTCTTGAGCTGCTTGCCGAGTTCGCGGATGTCATAGCAGACGAAGCGGTTGTTGACATCCACATTCGTTCTGTGATTGAAGACGTTCAGAGAGCCGTGAACATAGATTTCAAGGGCAGTTGCGATGCGCTGTGCCTCCGGCTCCTTCTGATTTCTCAGAATGTTGTAGAGGTCTTCGAGGATCGGCATTTTCTCCGGCTTGGGGTCTGCAAGAAACTCCTGATAGACCATGCGGACGCTGCGGTCAATGATGGTCTTCTCAACCGGCTGCAAGCCGTCCTTGCCGCCGACAATCAGCTCACACATGGAGAGGATGAAGTCGGATTTCAGCGTCAGCGGGTTTTCCTCTTCGGAGTAGTTCGTGTTGATGTCCAGCGGATTGATGTAATCCGTGCTGACCGGCGAGATGCGGATGACCTGACCGCCGAGCTTCTGCACAAGGGGGAAATACTCGGCTTCGGGGTCGCAGACGATGATGTCATCCTCCGTGATGAGGAAGGCGTTCGTCATTTCGCGCTTGGCGGAGAAGGACTTACCGGAACCGGGCGTACCCAAGATCAGCCCGTTGGGGTTCTTGAGCCGCTTGCGGTCAACCATGATCATGTTGTTGGACAGCGCGTTCAGCCCGTAGTAGAGAGCTTCGCCGCCCTGAAAAAGCTCCTGCGTGGTGAACGGCACGAAAACCGCCGTGCTGGAAGTGGTCAGCCCGCGCTCGATCTCCACCTGATTGAGCCCCAGCGGCAGGCTGCTCATAAGGCCCTGCTCCTGCAAATAATCCAGACGGTTCAGCGTGCAGTTGAACTTCTGAGCGATACCAGCCGTCTGAAACACTGCACTGTCCAGCTCCTGTTTGGTTTTCGCAGCATTGAGAAACAGCACCGTAATAAGGAACATACGCTCATTACGGCTCTGCAGATCATCCAGAATCTTCTTGGCCTCGCCACCATAAGTTGCAAGGTCGCTCGGAATAATTTCCATATCATAACCGGAACGCACCGCCTTTTTCTGTTCCTCAATCTTCATGCGGTCAAGGTCTGTGATCTTACCCTTGATGAGTTTGATCGCCTTGAGCTGGTCTACCGACTGCACATGGATGCTGACTACCAGATTCTTGTCCATGTCCAGAAATTCTGCCAGCACCTTATCCGTCAGTTCCGGGGCAAGGATGTTCAGATAGGATACTGCGCCAATGGTATCTCCCATCTGGAAGTCCTTGCCGCTCTTGAACAGGAAACTGGTCGGAGCAATGAAATCCTTGGTGGTCATGCCGCTTTGCAGAATGCGGTCATAGCTGAACTCAAACTTCCGTTCTTCCTCCTGATGGAACATCTCATACATGATCTGTAAGCGTTCCACGCCATTCAGCGGATATGCTTTCACGCCCAGCACCTTGAAATTGTTGAGAATATCGGTTTCGATGCGTTCCAGCCTGGGCTTTGCTTCTTTCACGCTTTTGGCTTCAATGCTGAACGTGATGTACTTCGTCCGAACCAGACCGTTGTTGCCTTTGGCAAGCTGCTGTTTCAGCATCTGCGCATATTCCATGCGCACATCATCGAACTGGTCATGCTGCGGCTCGATCTGAATGACCTTGTTGTATTCGCTCATATCGCTTTTGTGGTTGATGAACGAAAGCTGAAAACGGATGCTGGAATCGAAGTAGTTGAGGAAGTCACACCAGCTTTCAAAAATGGTGTTCTTATCTTCGTTTTGCGCGAGCTGATAGTTGATGTCATAGAAGCGGACGGTTTTGGAATACAGATGTTCCTCCACCCGGCAGATACCATCCCGCCCCATTTCCAAATACGGAATCGACCGCTGCACCGTCAGATGATGTTCTTTCTTCTTTTTCGCTTCTGCCTTTGCAGACGGCTTGAAGAATTTCTGGAAGATGCCGCCGAACAGCGGCTTCTTATCCTTTTCTTTTCCCAATAATGCCTCCCTTCTTCGCTTTTGGTGTTACAGGTTTCTCCGACTCATATTCGTACAGATTTTCGATCTCGTAGCGGCGAACTGCCGGACGCTTGAATCGGACGTTGATGAAGTTCGTCAGGATGGTTTCAAGGTGCATCCCGTTTTTCTCGAACAGTGCAAAGAAAAACTCTGGCAGCATCAGCAGCACCATGCCCGCCGCCGCGTTGCTTGTGCCAAGCGTTCCCCGTGTGAGAAAATAGAACGGAACGCCGATGGATGCCGCAAAGCCCATACAGATGAGCTGCCGCTTTGTCAGGTTAAGAAAGACCTTGTTCTTCACTTTGGACAGGTCTTTCGGAATCGTCACATATGCCATTCTTCACCATGACAGCCAGACACGCCGCCGGGATACGGCTTTCGTCTGCTGCCTTTCCTTTCCTCGGATTTTCCCGGTTTTAGTGACTGCCGAAGATCTGTTTGGACAGACTTCCCGTTTTCATCAGGCTGAAACACAGGATCACGGTATACGCTGCAACGCCGATCAACGCGGAGTGCATATTACTGGAAATCCGCACCGAAGAAATCAGTGCTGCGTAAATCGCCACACAGACCATCATCAGGAATGCCTGAAATGCAAGGGCGAACAGTCCTCTGAAATAATTGGTTCCTACATGACCCCATTCGCGGTTGCTCATCGTTGCGAACGGGATCGGGGCAAGCGATGCATAGAGATAAATCTCTATCATGCGCCCATAGACAATGACAGTTATCACCACCGACATAATTTTCATGCAGAAGCTGACAAGGAAGGTTTCAAGAGCTAGCACCACCAGTTCACCGATCTCCATGGTTGCCATCGCCGCCTGCATCTGCATGGACAGCGAACTAACATCAATGGCAGTCTCGCCGTTGATGATACCGGAAGCCGAATTGACTACCGATTGTCCAACGTCAAAGACTGCCATTGTAATTGTGAACGTATTGCTGACCAGATAGATTGCGACCCATGCCTTGACAAAATACTTGAAGAACATCCATGTATCTACATCATGCAGGTTGTTTCGCTCGGTCAGCATCGAGATCAGCTCATAGCAGAGTACCAAAGTGATGATGATTCCGGCAATCGGAACCACCACCGACTCTGATAAGTTCTGAATCATACTGAAAACGCTGCTGTTCCAGTTTTGTGGAGTGCGTCCAACCTGAGCCGCGATTTCGCTTGTCTTTTCATTGACATCCGTGAACATCGTACTCATGTTGGACTCCACCATTCCTGTCAGAAGTTCCCGCATCCATTTTTCGATGGCTGCAAAGATATTATCGAACAATGGCGGGAGTACCTCCTATCGCGGGTGCTTAGCCGAACAGACCAGAGAGCAGAGGAATCAGCTGCGTACCGATGAGGATCACGCCGCCACCGCTCATGAGCTGCTTCATGCCCTGGGACTTTGCTTATGTGTGATAAAGAAGTAATAGAAGTGTAAAAAATTTTGCCGTTCCTA
>OHFH01000555.1_pt1 | contig 12525 bp, 4 predicted proteins | sample 1567401 | NCBI WGS metagenome assembly OHFH01 (sample SAMEA3879542, study PRJEB24766) | human gut metagenome | biome: human-associated habitat; feature: feces | place: USA | collected 1985/1987
AAGTATAGTAAGTACAAATCATGTTTCATCTGTATTTTCACTGCCTTCCCGGATAAAAGAAAGAAATTCCTGCGCCACATGGGAAAGCGTGTGATCCTTTTTCCAAATGAGAGCATAGGATGCATACGCATCCGGATGCTCTATTTTACGGATGCAGACTTCCTTGTTCTTTGTCATTGCGGAAATAGAAGCCGGATAAATGGAAATCCCGACACCGTGCAGGCTCAGTTCATACGCATTCATCATATGTGCGATCCTGCCACGGATCACAGGTGTCTGACCGGTATTGGAAAACCATTTGTCAATCTCACTTTTTCTGGATTCCCTGGAAGGGATCAACAGCGGATACGGCAGAAGATCATCCGGCTTTACCGGATCATTTTCCGGCGTATATAATGGATGTCCCTTGGGGATCATTGCCACCCATGGCTCTCGGTAAACCGGAAGTACCTGAAATTCTTCTGTATTATAGGGTGCTGTGATCATCGCGATCTCACACAGACCTTTCATGACACGGTTATTCACATCATCCGTATTGCCATTCCAGAGATTGTACTGCACGTGCGGATGCTGCTGTCCGAATGCTGCAATCCATTCTGCAAACAAACGCGGTCCACAGCCTTCTACGGAAGCAATATATAAGGTTCCCTGCAGACCTTCTTTTCTTTCCCTGACTTCTTCCTCAGAACGGTGCACAAGATCCAGTATTTGGGATGCATACTGCAAAAACAGTTCTCCTTCTTCTGTCAGCGTTACTTTATGCGGTGAACGGATAAAAAGCTGTGTACCAAGCTCTGCCTCGAGATCCTGGATCTGCCTTGAGAGCGGTGGCTGTGCGATCGCCAGTTTTTCCGCCGCCCGGGTAAAATTCTTTTCCTCTGCCACAGCCTTAAAATACCTGATATGTCTCAATTCCATGATGTATTCCCCTTTTCCAGAATCATTTTTTACTCCGCCGGATTGCTTGCCTGTTTCTCCGCCAACATACGGCAAACATTTGCATTACATCTGCTTTTTATTTATGTATCGCGTCAGAATGCCGGCAATCGGTTTTCTCATCCCGGCGCATATTTCATCACGGATTGCACCGTTTACACGGATCATCATAACCAGCTGCCACTGCTTCTTCCCTTGTTGTAAACGGCACCTGATTCTGCGGATCCGGCAGATAACTGCAGGAAGCCTTATGCAGCTTGCCGTTATTGCGATTACCGATATAATTGCCTGCCTGCGACGTTTCGTCTGCCACAACCGGTTTCTGCTCCTGCGCAGGAAGTGTTACCGCATCTGACTGCTGGGTTGCAGGCTTATCCTGCACGGCTGCAGTATCTGTCTCCTGTATGGGTGTCTCATTTGCAGGCTGTGTTTCCGCATTTTCTGCACCGGTCTGTGCATTTTTAGTTCGTTCTCCTGTCTGCCAGGTCTCGGAAGGTGCACAGTTCCATGTGATCCCGGTTCCATCACTTTCCGCGATCACAGAGCCCTGCTCATCTGTACGGAATACCTGAATGCCCATGCTGCGGAATCTGTTGAGGACTTCTGCATGCGGATGCCCATAGCTGTTTCCCTCACCGCAGCTGATCACCGCATACGTGGGGCTTACTGCATCCATAAATGCCTGTGAAGATGCAGTGTCACTTCCGTGATGTCCCGCCAGGTAAACATCTGCACTAAGATCCGCGCCGGATGCGATCAGATCCGCCTCGGCTTCTGCTTCGCAGTCTCCGGTAAATAGAAATCTGTTATTTCCGTTTTGCACCATAATGACAATGGATGCGTTGTTGGAATCCGCATATTCTTTTACGGGAGCAAGAATCGTAAATGATGCATTTCCAAGTGTATATGTATCTCCAACCTGACAGTCCGATGCGGTCAGACCTTTATACTGCATCGCGTCCCTGACTTTTTGTGTTGTTTTATTATCCTTCTCATAATTAGAAAGAAAAAGCTGTCCGATCCCAAATTTCGTAATAATGACCGGAGCACCACCGATATGATCCGCATCCGGATGCGTCAGTACAAGGTAATCGAGATTTTCCACGCCCTGTTTTGTCAGATAGAGCTGTATCTTTGTACCTTGATCGCTGTCACCGGTATCAATCAGCATAGCATGCCTGCCACTCTTTAATAGTGTCGCGCTGCCCTGTCCGACATCTATGTAATGTACTTCAAGTGGTTCCTGACTATATCCGTCCGGATCCGCTGCTTCTCCCTCTGTATCCCCGGATGGCTGCATGAGCATATCACCTGTGAGCTGTCCATCCATCCTGATTTCATCCGTTGCCGCTGTCTCAGCCGATGTCTCTTCCGTCTGCACAGCTTCCTTCTGCCTGCTATCCGGTGCATTATCGCCGCCCTGCGAGCTGCATGCTGCCAGGAGCACGATAAGTGCCAGAAGCGGTGCCAGAAACTTATTGTGTCGTTTCCCTGATTTTCCTGTTTTTTTCATAGCCGCTCCTTTATCGCAGTAATGAAAACCTGTTTTCCATCAATGTCGTGTGTAATAATGCTATCTGTTCATCGCATTTTCGTAAATACATTATAAAAATTATAACATCATAATTGAAAAAAGCACGAAAATCTTTTTGCAAATACTTAGAGTAAAAAATGCAGTAAAAGACAGCAGAAATACAATTACTTCCCTGCTCCGGTTGATTCGCAGGTCTGTATTTGCATTTCTGCTGCCTAAGCAGTCTCTCATATGAGGTTACTGTATTTTCAGCGTGTTGGTTACTTTTTGATCTTTGCCGCTTTTTTCAGACCTTTTGCCGGGAGCAGCTTTTTGTAGGTCTTATATTTGCTCTTTGGCACCTTTACCACAACCTTTTTGCTGATGCCGTTAAACGCTCCCTTTTTAACGGTCTTTGTTGTCAGTTTCTTCGTCTTAATTGTGATCGACTTTAGCTTTTTACAGCCGGTAAAGGCATTCTTTCCAATCTTCGTCACATTCTTTCCGATCGTGATACTTGTCAGACTTGTGCAGCCTGCAAAAGCATTTTTTCCGATAGAAGTAATGTTACTTCCGATCACTATCTTCTTAATCTTTTTAGTGCCCTTAAAAGCATTGCCTGCGATAGAGGTTACTTTGTAGGTTACGCCATCGATCGTGACCTCCAAAGGAACTGTCACCGTTCCTTTGGTGCCGCTCTTTGGTGCCAGATACTGCACTGCCGGTGTTTTGCCATTTGCACTTGTTACCTTGTAGGCTGCACCTGTGTCATCCTTCAGATTGGTGCCCTTTGGCTGTGGCGATGGTGTCTCCGGCTTATCTGACGGTGTTGCAGTTGGCTGCGGCGACGGACTCGTAAGCTTTGCAATGCTTTCTGTATAGGAATGCCCACATCTTGTACAGGTATAGGTTCTGACTCCTTCCTCGGTTGTCGTCGGCTGCTTTGTTACGGTTGCTTTATAATCATGTCCCAATGCTGCCAGCTCTTTTCCGGTACTCATAAGTTTATCGCAGTCCGTACAATAGGTATCTCCTGCGTATCCGGTCTGCGTGCAGGTCGCTTCCCGCTGATTCCGTATTTCAGTGTGCGTGTGATCACATTCTCTTCTTGTAATCGTAATGCTTACACTTTCTGTCTCATAATTTCCCTTGTCAGCTCCTATATAAACCGCAGTCGCCGTCACAGCCACACCATCTGCAAGCACCGTGTCCTTATCTGCCTCCTGCCAGCTCCATCCTTCCTGAAGTGTAATATTGCCAACCTTCTTTGTGCTGTGTGCCGGAGCCATTGCAGCTTGCGGCATGTTTGGAGCTTTCGCTGCCTTATTGACCGTAACTGTTATTGTTCTAGTTACTGTATTGTAGTTGTTTGTGTCATCAGGTGTAAATACTGCCTGATAGCCTTTGTTGTTTACAGTCGGAATGATGTTCGTTCCTGTAAAGCTCCATGTTCCGGCAAGTGAATTGCCATCTACCCCTGTCACACTTCCGCCTGTTATATCTGAACCGGTAAGCGCAGCATCCGGATTGTATCCACGCTCTGCAACGGTTGGTACTGTTACAACTATCGGTGTTGCCTTGGCTACTGTGATGGCTGTTGTTCCGGTAAGTTCCGCGTAATGCGTACTGTCTGCCGGCTTGAATACCCAGCCCGCCTGTGTGGTTCCGGCTGCCGGTATCTCGTCCGGATTGCTCCATGAAAGAATACCTTCTATCACATCATCTGTACCGGCTTCCACAAAAACGGTATTTCCAAGTGTCAGCTTTGAAACCTTTTCCCCATAAGTCAGCGCATTGCTTCCATCTACGGATACGGTGTTTCCACGCTTAATCTCTACCGTCTTCTTATCTGTAATACTAATCGTCAGCGTGTATCCAGCATTCGCATAGTTCTCCATCGAAGCTGTTACCGTGATAATTGCTGTCTTTCCAACCTTGGACGAATCTACCTGATTTACTTTATAGGTCAGATTTCCGGCTGTATCGACTGTTACCTCACTTAAAAGCTTCTCTGTATCTGTCTTTGCAACCGCATATGCTGTAGTTCCCCTATCCGGCGGGAGCTTTCCTGCAATATCCACACCGATTGCCTTATCGTCTGAACCGGAAGCATACGCATAGGTCTTATTTTCCGTGATGCTGGAAACGGTGAGTGGGCGTTTGGTAATATTTACCGTGGCGGAGCCGGAAGCATCCGCATAGCCGGACTGGGAAACCTTATAATACACGGTCTTTGCACCATTCGTGAAGTTAGTGTAGGTCAGGCTGTCCTGTGTGCAGCTATCTGCGCTTTCGCCGTATTTTACGATTGCGCCACTAGGCACGCCGGTGAGGGTGATTCCGTGCGCCTTACCGTCATACACACCATCATAAGCCTCAGGCGAAATGCCGCTGAAGTTCTTCTGCGTGAGTTTGACCTTGATCTGCGCCGTCACAGGCATGCCGGGCTGCTCCACCTCGTTAGCAATCGAAGTAAGATCTAATGTTCCGGTGAGCGTCTGCTCCTCCAGCGTATTCGGATTATAACCGCTCCATGTGACGGGGATCTTATCAAATGTTTTGCCGTCCTCCGTGGTGATCGTCACGGTTTCGGGTAGTCCCAGCTCTTCCAGCGCCGTTCCGTAGGGCTTGTCCGTAATGCCAGTCGGCGTAGTGCAGCTCTTTACCGTACGCTTGACAACCGTTACGGTGTAGTCCCGAGTCAGCTCCTTGTAGTTATTGGTATCTGTGGGGGTAAACACAACCGTGGTGGTCTTGTTACCTGTGCTGTCCCAAGATTTATCAGTACCTGCCTTGAAAGCGAAGGTGCCTTCGCCGCTGCCGCCGGTGAGGGTTGCTTCACTGTTGACATAAACCGATGCAGAAAGCGTCGGCCATTCGGTCACCACCGGATTAGCCTTCTGAATGGTATACTTCACGCTGGCGGTGGCAGCCTTATTGCCCTCGCCCACCGTGATGCTGGCGGTGTACTCGCCCGCTTTGGTGGGGAGCGTGCCGTTTTCCAATATCTCTGGACCATACTTGCCCGTCTTTATGTAGCTGATGGTGATCTCACTCGCCGCCGGACCCTGCCAATCGTCACCGCTTGCGGTTACCACGGCGGCCTTGCCGCTGCCGTTGTAGGTCAGCTCGGCGGGGGCCGCAATGGTCACGCTGCCGCCGTTTCCGTCGGTCAGATAGCAGCCCTCTGCCGTACACTTCGCGGTGATGGTCGCACCGCTGGCGCTGTACGTCCAGCTATGCTGATGCTGGGTCACGGTAAACGGCTCGCTGTAGCACTGATAGCCATTGCTGCACTGGACGAAAATGTGGTACTGATAGCTCTTGTCTACGGGCAGCCCGGAGATCGTGAGCGTCTTGCTCTTCTCGCCGGTATGCGTTGCAGTATTAACTTTTTTGAACCTCGTGGTCCAGTCGTTTTCTGATTCGTTAAACAGCTCCCACCAGTAGTAGTAGGTGACGTTCTCCGTTTCGGGCTCGGACGCGATTACCGCAGTCAGCGTGATATTGCCGTCCGTCGCAAACGCCGAGTTTCCGGTGTAGTTCGTATCGCTATTCGGATAGATCTTTTCGACCGCGAAGGGCGCTTTTTCAACGGTGACTTCTGACGGGATTGAATTGGCGTTGGGGAGCCATTGGTTATCCCTTGTTTTTTTGTAAGCGTACCCCTTCGCCAGCAGCGCGTAGGGCTTGACATAGCCGGCATCGCTCGTGATCTCGCCGTAGCTGCCGCCGCTGAGGCTGGCGCTGCTACCGTCGTCCTTTACAGCCACACGGCTGAAGGTGCCGTTGCTCAGCGAAAGCTTTCCGCCGTTCTGCGCCGTGACAATGGCGAGCTTCGTATCCTTGTCGTTGACGGTCAATTCCGCGTCTTTGCCCTCCACCGTCACATTGAAGCCTCCGTTGCTGCCCGTGACCGTCAGAGAAATGCCCTTGGCGGTGAGGTTTGCTCTTGTGACACTTTTCCCGCCGGTCGCCAGCGTCACCGGCCCGTGGGTCAGCTCATAGGTGGTCGAATGCCCGTCGGCATAGCCATTCACATCCTGATACAGCGTGATGGTCTTTTCGCCGTCCGCCGCGTTCGCCGCCTCGATGGCAGTGGCAAAGGCCGCGTACCAGCTCGTCTTGCCGCCGACGGTCAGCGACGCCGCCATCTGCTTCTTACAGACACTGCAAATGCCCTTGCCGTCCGTGCCGCCGTTGTGCGTATGCGACACGACCTTGACATTTTCCAGCGTATTCACTCCATCATTGGTCACAGCCTGATTATCACTTGCTCCGTAATACGCCGCGCCCTCCGCCAGCAGGTCGGCGAGTTTGCGGTCGCCGTTGCTTTTGATTATCGTAAATGTGCCGCCGGAGAGCTTGACTTTGGTGGTGTAAAAATCCGCGAAGGTAAACGTGCCGCCGGTGATCGTCCCCGTGACATTGTAGTCAAACGTAACGCCGCCATATTTCTTTTCATTATTAAAGCTGCCGCCGCTGATGTTCGCGATGCTGCTGCCGTTGAATTTGACATTACCAGTGAAGGTACCGCCCTTGGCGTTCAGCGTACCGTTCACCTCGACGGAGGCATCGGTAAATGTGACGCCCTCCTTCACCGTCGCCGTGCCGTCGATGGTCGCACCTTTATAGCTGCCGCTGGCAAAGGTCACGTCCGCGTTTTTAGCGACCGTCACATTCTTGGCGGTGTGCGTTCCGCCCTTCAGCGTCAGCGTGCCGGTCAGCGGCATGGAGGTGCCGTAAGCATACATATCCCGCAGCAGGGTCAGCGTTGGCTCGGTGCAGCCCTCATTGCTCCAGCCGTTCAAGGTCTGGATGGCCTCTACATAGCCGTTTTCCAGCGCACTGTCTTCCGTGAAGTAGGCAGTCTTGGTCGTGCCGTCAGCGGCCTTGGCGGTGATCTTCGTATACAGTTTCTTGTGGCACACAGAGCATACGGGGTTGCTGTCATCGGCGCACTGATGGACGCACTCCGGGAACTGCACCTTGTACGCTGTATAGCCGGTCAACTCTGCAATTTTGGTGCTCTTATCAACGATGCTCCATGTACCGTCCTTTTCGCCGTACAGCTCGCACTTCGCGTAGGCGGTTCCCAGCAGGTCATTAACGGTGAGGCTCTTGCTCGTCGTGTTATCCGTGAACCCGCCGATGGTGCAGGCGTTTGTATTGCCCTTCCACAGCTTCAGGCCGTAGCCCGTACTTGTGGAGCCATGCGCAGCATTGCTTAAAACCAACTCGCCGATTTCGCCGCCAAAGCGCTCCAATGCGCCGCCGGCCTGCAGCTCCACGCGCGAAATCTTGCCAGTGTAGGAGTTGTCGACCGCCAGCGTTCCGTTGGAGTAAACGAGGAACTTGACCGTGAGCGCCTGCGTTCCGCCGCCTGTTCCGGAATCCTTGACCGTCAGAGTATTGGGTTTGTTCCCGCCTCCGACACAAATGTAATAACGATCGCTGCTGACAGTTTTGCCATTCAGATCCAGCGTCGCTGAGTAGGTGTCAGAAGAGCAATTTCCTGTGAGCGTCACATCCCGCAGCAGCGTCACGGTGTTGCCTCTGGCTGCATCAAACGCCTTCGTCAGCGTCTGATAATAGGCGCTCTCGCCCACGCGCGCGTCGAATGTCGTCCCGCACTTGCTGCAGGTGTAGCCGGTATCGTCCATCTCGTGCGTGCAGGGCACAAGATAGACCTTGCCGTCATCGCCCAGGCTGGTCACGCAGTCGGCGGCATCCGCCTTGAAGTTCTCGGCGCGGAGCGTCACGCCGCTTGCCGGTTCGGCAATGAGGAGACTGCCGCCGGCATTAGGCTTGATTCCGTCACGTACACCCACACGGATGACCGAATCATCATTCAATGCGCCTGATACAAGAATGGGCAGCTTCCAATCATAATTGGCGTAATAACCGGCCTGCACCAAGCCGGAAACAGTGAGCTCAGGAGTTGTGCTTTCCTTTCCGTCGTAGTAAACGTCATATTGATTGTTGTCGGTAACGGTAGCATCGGTGAGGGTAATAGCGCCCTTTCCATAGATGCCGCCGCCCTCAAAGGTACTGTTGTTTCCGGTGATCGTCACATTCTCGACGGTTACCCCTCTCTCCGAATAAATGCCGCCCCCGTGGCCACAACTTATATTCCCCGTGGCGGTCGCCTTGTTGCCGGTGATGGTGCCGCCGGAGATCGAAACTTTGCCGGCGTTAAAGTGGATATAGATGCCGCCGCCGTTGCCGTCGGTGGCCGTGTTGCCGGTGATGGTGCCGCCGTCCATGGTGAAGCTGCACTTCTCGCCCACATACACGCCGCCACCGCCGTCGGACGCACCCGCGGTGTTGTTGGAGATGGTGCCGCCGTGCATGGTGAAGCTCGGCGCTGTGACATTGGAGTTCGTCGTGCTGATAAGGAACACACCGCCGCCGGCGCTGCTGCCTGCTTCATTACTGGTAATCGTACCACCATACATGGTAAAGGACGAGCCAGTCTTAATGTCATTATGTGAGCCTATCTCTACACCGTTTACAAAGCCGGTAATCGTGCCCCCATAGAGGTTGAATGTGCCGCCGTTGATGGACACGCCGCTCCCGCTTCTGCTGCCCTGGAGCTTGCCCGTGCCGGTGCAGTCGGTCAGCGTCAGCGTCGCGCCGCTGCCGACGGTGATTTTACCGGAAATCGTCTGCCCGTTCAGGCAGAGGTTGACCTCGCCCGTTGGCACAGTCCAGTCGCTCGACACGGACTGCGTCAGATAATAGCTGCCAGCAGTACCGGGCAGGGAATCGGCTGCCGTCCATGCTGTGCTGTTGTTATGGGTATGACCGTTGACCGTTGTACCGCTGTCCTTGCCGCAGACACAGTGGATATGTTCGCCGGACTGTGCGTCCGCCAACAGCGCGGTCTGGCTGTTGAACCAGCCGAGCAGCGCCTCGAAGTCTGCGCCGGTGATCTGCGCCTGCTGCTCTGCGTTCAGTGCTTCATAAGCATCATACGCCGCCTGAATGTCGTCATAAGCTGCGTCCAGCTCGTCGGCGGTCATGCCGTCCAACTCACTCACGATTGGCAGCGCATCGATCATCGTCTGCACAGCGGATACCGCCGCGTCCGCATTGTTCCCGGCGTTTTCATCCTCGCCGCTCTCGGGCGCATCTGCTTTACTGTCCTCAGCGCCACCGGCGTCAGGGGTACCGGTATTTTGCGGGTCACCCTCTGAACCGTTCTTTTCCTCATTCGTTCCAGCCTGTTCTGATACGGCGGGCGAAATTTCCTCCTGCTGCTCCTGCTGCACGATGGCGCCGCTCTCCGGCGTATCCTCCGCCGCTCGCACGGGTGCGGGCAGGAGCGTCAGACACAGCGCCAGCACCATGAACATACTCAATACTCGTTTTTTCATATTCTTCCTCCTTAAAAAATCGTCTTGCTTTTATATGGAAATCCGACATCTGCCGGATGCTTTTTTACAGGTCGTCCTGCACTAAATTCAGCTTCTTCGCGGCTGTCCTGGCTTCCGCCCGGCGCTTCACGTCCAGCTTGTCGAGAATGTGGCTGACGTGGGTCTTCACCGTGGGCAGCTTCACGTCCATGATCTGCGCAATCTCGGCGTTGGATTTGTCCGCACAGAGCAGATGGAGAATTTGCAGCTCCGTTGGCGTCAGCTCCTCGCCGGGGGCAAGGCTGGGTTCGAGGAAATGCGTGTAGAACGCCGCCTGCGTCCGCACCGCTGCCATCAGCCGCTTGCGCCATGCTTTGTCGCCGTCCCAGTCCAGCGCTTCCAGCAGCGGCAGCACCGCCGTGCCGTATACGCTGACGGTGCGGATGAATCGGTACTCCGTCGCCGCGTCCAGCGCCGCCGTCAATCGCTCGCGCCACCGCTCATCCTTCTTGCGCCGCAGGGCGATGGCAGTTAGGACATTCAGGTGAATGCCGTCGATGATACGGGCACAGTTTTTAATGTACGGCTCCAGCGGGGCAAGCGTCAGCAGCGCCGCGTCCGGTCTGCCGTCCGCCAGCTCCACCATGGCCTGGGTGAGGTACTGGTAGCGCCGCATGACGTTCAGGTGCGTGGGTTCGCACGGGGCTTTTTCCCGATACCACGCGTCCGCCGCGTCAAGGTCGCCGGTGTGCATGTCAATACGGCAGAGCATGGCGTCCATATTGGGCAGAAAGCGAGTCAAACCGCTCTCGACAAAGCATTCATGGAGCACCTCGATGGTGCGCCGCGCGTCCATCGCCTGTCCGTTTGCCAGCTGGCTGCGGGCCAGCAATCCGCTGACGGCGAACTCCATGTCCGGCGTGCCGCGGTTGCGGACCTCGTTCAGCTGTGGGAGAAGGGACAGCATCCGCCCGGTGACGTCCGCGCCCTTTTCAAATTTGCTCTCGGCAATGGCGCAGTCGGCAAGACACACGCCGTCCCGCCCCAGTACCGCCTCCACGGGAATACGGAGGGTCTTGTAGAGCAAGTCGTCCTTTTTACTCCATTCGGAAAAATCCTTGCCGCCGTTCATGATGCTCGGCAGCGCACTCGTGACGGAAAAGGACGGCAACGCCACCTCTTTGTTCGTCAGCAGCCGGAACACGGCGGGGATGGTTTCCGTCAGACCCTTCACGCCCCGCTGGGGCAGGGAGATGTCCAGCCATGCAAGGCGGCCGCGCGCCTGCTTTCCGGCGGCGTCCTGCCTGTCGCAGTGTTCGGCAAACTTTTGCAGTTCGCCATACCAGCGCTCCGATCCTTCGTAATCCATGACCAGCGCACAGAGCATGCTCATGCCCTGCATCAGAGAGGGGGATGCTAGAATTTCCGCCTCCGGCAGGCTGCGGTAGTATTTTTCCATCTCGGCATAGTGCCCCATGCCGGGGTGAAGTTCTGCATTACGCACCAGCAGCTCGGAAACCTTGGAATGGTCACCGCCGCTGGTGTAGCATTCCAGGGCGTGGGCGTAGTCCTCCTTCAGCTCATAGTACAGCCCGCCCCGGCTGATGAGCGCTTTGCGCTTTTCCTCGGTATACTCCCGTTCCATCTCCCAAAGGAGAAAAGCCCGGAAACCCGACCAGAAATGGAAGCGCTGGCAGTCGTCGTAGCGCAGCATAGTAGTGTATCGAAAAATCCAGTCCAGCCGTTCGCCGGCACGGGGATCACCGCTGACCATTCGCGCCATTTCCAGGTCAAAACTTTCAAAAGGGGCCAATTCCAACAGGAAGCGCCGCACCGGCAGGTCAAAGCGCCTATAGATGGCGGTCTCAAAGTAGAGGAACACCTCGTGGAACACCCGCGCCACCAGCTCCGGCGTCCACGGCTTGTCCGGGGACATGCACCGCGCCGTGATGGCTACACCCAGCGGATAGCCCACGGATTCTTTCAAAATTCCATCGATCTCGCTATCTGTTACGTTTACTCCCGAAAGCTGAAACAGTCGCCGCACATCGCCCGCGTCAAAAAGCAGATCGTCGGCCTCCAGCACCGTCATCAGCCCCGTGTACTGAAACGCCGTCAGGCAGCCGGGCGGCACACCGCGCGAGAGCAGCACAAAACGGCGCTCCGGACTTGAGCGAATCAGTTCGCAAAGAGCCTGCTGCCCGGCTTCCTCCTGCATGAGCTGAAGATCGTCAATCAGCAGAATGTCCCAATCCTGCTCTGACGGCGGAATCGCGCAGCCTGGGTCTGCCGCACTTTGCCGCAGCACGTTCCGACCGCGCAGCAGTGCGTCCGCCAGTACTGTCTTTCCAAAGCCGCAGGGTGCGCTGAAAAAAAGGACTCTGCCATGCACCATGAAGCTGTCAAACCGTTTCTGAACGGAGGTCTTTATGATAATATTTTTGGTCATTTCTTCCCTCCCATTGATACAGCGCGAGACTGCCATAAGCCTTTCGCTATCTGTTTTAAATTAATTATACGAGTTTGTTTCGAAATGTAAATCATCCCAAAGGATGAGAAACGCTGCATGCGTTAATTGTCATCATTCCAGGAGACGGCATACAGTCAATGATTATGAACTCATAAAAATCTCTCAACTTCGATCCGCTTTTTCTGCCATAGACATCCGTCCTTTGTTTTTTCTGCCCATGCAAGCATGGCATCCATTATCCTCGTCAC
>OHFH01000571.1_pt1 | contig 12154 bp, 10 predicted proteins | sample 1567401 | NCBI WGS metagenome assembly OHFH01 (sample SAMEA3879542, study PRJEB24766) | human gut metagenome | biome: human-associated habitat; feature: feces | place: USA | collected 1985/1987
GATAACGAGAACAGCTACACATCTCAGATGGTTCGTACAATCAAGTACTTCTCTGAGTTAGCATAATCTATCTTAGTTTATGTGAAAGGGTCCGGCCTGTAGGGCCGGACCTTTTTTCATTATGACGAATAAGAAGAAAAGGAAAGGGTTCCGCTGTTTTATGCAGCTGCGGAGTATGAAACAACCGGCTGGAAAGTCATTTCCTTTTCTTCGGGTTTAAAATTGCCGAAAAGGCAGAACGGAGAATAAAAACATGGCATTAAATAAGAAAACTGTTGATGATATCAACGCAAAGGGCAAGAGAGTCCTTGTAAGATGTGACTTCAATGTACCACTGAAAGCTGGCGAGATCACAGATGATACCCGTATCAAAGCTGCTCTTCCTACAATTAAGAAGTTATTAAACGATGGTGGAAAGGTAATCCTTTGCTCCCATCTTGGAAAAGTAAAGAACGGACCAAACGAAGGAGAGTCCCTTGCACCGGTTGCCAAGAGACTTGAGGAGCTTCTCGGACAGAAAGTAAACTTCGTATCTGATTACAACGTAACAGGCGAGGCAGCTACAAAGGCTGTTGAGGAAATGAAAGAGGGAGAAGTTGTATTACTTCAGAATACCCGTTTTCGTGGCGCTGAGGAGACAAAGAACGGTGAGCAGTTCTCTAAGGAACTTGCCGATCTTGCAGACATCTATGTATGTGATGCATTCGGTTCCTCCCACAGAGCACACGCTTCTGTAGCCGGTGTTACAAAGTTCATCACTGCAAAGGGTGGACAGAATGTTGTTGGTTACCTGATGGAGAAGGAGATCGCCTTCTTAGGAAATGCTGTTGAGAATCCGGTACGTCCATTCGTAGCAATCCTCGGTGGTGCTAAGGTAGCAGACAAACTCAACGTTATCAACAACCTGCTTGAGAAGTGTGATACCCTTATCATCGGTGGTGGTATGGCTTACACATTCATCAAGGCTCAGGGATATGAGATCGGACTTTCTCTCTGCGATGATGAGAAGCTTGATTACTGTAAGGAAATGATGGCTAAGGCTGAGAAGATGGGCAAGAAGATCCTTCTTCCTGTAGATGCTGTTACCATCAAGGATTTCCCGGATCCAATCGACGGACCTGTAGAGACAGAAGTATGTGATATCACAGCTATGCCGGCAGACCGTGAGGGATGCGATATCGGACCTAAGTCCGCAGAGATGTTTGCAGATGCTGTTAAGACAGCTAAGACTGTTGTATGGAACGGACCGATGGGTGTATTCGAGAACCCGACACTTGCAGCTGGTACACTTGCAGTAGCTAAGGCTCTTGCAGAGACCGATGCAACAACAATCATCGGTGGTGGAGATTCCGCTGCAGCTGTTAACCAGATGGGTTATGCTGATAAGATGAGCCATATTTCTACCGGTGGTGGAGCTTCCCTTGAATTCTTAGAGGGTAAGGAACTGCCAGGCGTAGTAGCAGCAGACGATAAATAAAAGACAGTTAAATTATTTACAGATTAGGAGAAATAAAAATCATGGCAAGAAAGAAAATCGTAGCCGGCAACTGGAAAATGAACATGACTCCAAGCCAGGCTGTAAAGTTAGTAGAAGAGTTAAAGCCATTAGTAGTATCTGACAGCGTAGATGTTGTTTACTGTGTACCTGCAATCGATATCGTACCGGTTGTAGAGGCTGTGAAAGGAACCAACGTACAGGTTGGTGCCGAGAACATGTACTTCGAAGAGAAGGGGGCATACACAGGTGAGATCTCCGCAGAGATGCTGGTAGACGCTGGTGTTAAGTACGTGGTAATCGGACATTCCGAGAGACGTGACTACTTCAAAGAGGATGATGTTCTCTTAAATAAGAAGGTTAAGAAGGCAATCGAGGCAGGACTTACTCCAATCCTTTGCTGTGGAGAGACTTTAGAGCAGAGAGAGATGGGTGTAACACTTGACTGGATCAGACTTCAGATCAAATCTGATCTTGCAGGCGTTGCAGCAGCAGACGTTGCAAACATGGTAATCGCTTATGAGCCAATCTGGGCAATCGGAACAGGCAAGACTGCTACATCCGATCAGGCACAGGAAGTCTGTGGCGCAATCCGTGCATGTGTAGCTGAAATCTATGATCAGGCTACTGCTGATTCTGTTCGTATCCAGTACGGCGGATCTGTAAATGCAGGAAATGCAGCAGAGCTGTTCGCAAAGCCGGACATCGATGGTGGTCTGGTTGGCGGAGCATCCCTGAAAGCTGATTTCGGTAAGATTGTAAACTACTAGAATCTGATATTGTATGGTTATAGGGCTATTCATCTGAATTTCAGGTGAATAGCCTTTGAAATTTTACACATGAAGAAAAAATGTCTGGAATGTGTCGTTCTCTTGTTGTTTATTTTTGCTTTGACACATGGCATCATCCAAAATACACAGCCGCTGAAAGAGACTAAGGAAGTACAAACTGAATATGAGGAAAAAACCTCCCAGGTCACGGAGAAATCACAGGAAACCGAGCCGGAAGTACAGGATCTGGAAAACCAGATTTTAAGGACTGCCTCCGGAAAGTTTTTTCAGAAATATCCGGTGGATGAAGCCTTTATGGGATGGATTGAAACGAAGTATGGGAGCGGTGTGCTGCAGAGTCTGTATACACAGCTGGAAAATGGAAATCAGGACCCGGATCTGTGGTATCGGTTTACCGGAAACAGCATGCATGTTCTGTGGCTTATGTATTGCAGGCAGCAACAGTATATGTCATATTCGTATGAGGATGTGATCTGGAAAGAAGCATCCGATCCGGCATGCATCCGTCTGGATTTTGTCGGGGATATCTGTCTGGATGAGAATTGGTGTACGGGGAAGACGGCAAAGAATCATATGGCGGATTATTTTTCCGATGAAGCAAAAAAGGAACTGATTTCGGCAGATTTTACGATGGCAAACAATGAGTTTGCTTATACAACACGGGGACAGCGGCAGGTTGGCAAAGCATACTGTTTTCGGGCAGATCCCAAAGATGCCGGATTCCTGCGCACACTGGGAATAGATATGGTCTCTGTGGCAAATAATCATGTGTTTGATTATGGTGAGCAGGGATTTTTAGATACGCTGGATGCATTGCATGCAGCGGGAATTCCGTACAGTGGTGGTGGCAGAAATCTGACAGAGGCAAGCGCTGTGCGTTATGTGGTCACAGGTGGACGAAAGATTGCGATTGTATCTGCAACGGAAATCGAAAGGTTTTATCATTTTACACAGAAAGCCCAGAAGGAGAAACCGGGAGTATTAAAGACCCAGCAGGAAGAGGTATGGAAGAAAGAACTGAAGCGTGCGAAGAAGAACAGTGATTATGTGATCGCGTATGTTCACTGGGGAACAGAAGGAAAGATCCATTATGGGCAGGATCAGACAGAGATTGCAGACCTTTGTGTAAAAGCTGGTGCAGACGCCGTGATTGGTGGACATCCGCACCGTCTGCAGGGCGTTGAGTTTATAAAAAATGTGCCGGTGGCATACAGCGTGGGAAATTTCTGGTTTTCTACCGGAAAACTTTACACAACGATTGCACAGATTCAGATTGATGATTCCGGCAGTCTGAAATTGCGGATGATTCCGTGCATACAGGATTCGCTTACGACTTCGATTCTGACAGAAAAAAAACAGATCAAAGCATTTTATCATTATCTGGCAGACATCTCCAATCATGTGGGAATTGATGAAGACGGATTCTTTTATCCGTATAAAAATGTCGAAAAACCAGGAGTTTCTCCTTATGCCTATACGTCCGGAAGGCGTTATGGACAGTATTTTGATGATGTGGATCTGGATTTAAAATCGATAGATATCGTGGGAAATTTGCAGTGAACACTTGCAATCCCGTCCAAATTATGTAATATAATAAGTGTTTGTGTAACAATAATGAAGTACAATAGTATAGGATTGTTACAATGGAAAGAGAGGATGAATTATGAGCAAAAAACCTGTTGTTTTAATGGTTCTTGACGGTTATGGTCTGAATGACCGTACAGAGGGAAATGCTATTGCGCTGGCAAATACCCCGGTGATGGATAAATTAATGAAGGAATGTCCTTTTGTAAAAGGACAGGCTTCCGGCCTGGCAGTAGGACTTCCAGACGGACAGATGGGTAACTCTGAGGTTGGACATATGAATATCGGTGCCGGCCGCATTATTTACCAGGATCTGACCAGAATTACCAAGGCAATCGAAGACGGTGACTTTTTTAAGAATAAGGCACTGCTTGCAGCCATGGATAATTGTAAGAAAAATGATTCGGACCTGCATCTGTGGGGACTTCTTTCCGATGGTGGTGTGCACAGTCATATTACACATCTTTACGGACTGCTTGAGATGGCAAAGAAGCAGGGACTGAGCAAGGTATATGTTCATGCATTCTTAGACGGACGTGATACACCTCCTGCATCCGGAAAAGAATTTATCGAAGAACTGGAAAAGAAGATGAAAGAGATCGGTGTTGGAAAGATTGCTTCTTTATCCGGACGTTACTATGCAATGGATCGTGATAATAACTGGGATCGTGTACAGAAAGCCTATGATTCCCTGACAAAGGGTGAGGGCGTACAGGCAGAAGATGCGGTTAAGGCAATGGAAGATTCCTATGCAAAGGATGTAACAGACGAGTTCGTACTTCCTACCGTAATTACAGAGAATGGAAAACCGGTCTCTGTTGTAAAAGAGAATGATTCCGTGATCTTCTTTAACTTCCGTCCGGACCGTGCCCGTGAAATGACACGTGCATTCTGTGATGACAAGTTTACCGGATTTGACCGTCCGTTCATTAAGACAACATTTGTCTGCTTTAAGGACTATGATGAGACGATCCCGAACAAGCTGATCGCATTTGAAAAAGAGCATATTGTAAATACATTCGGTGAGTACCTGGCAAAGTGCGGAAAGACACAGCTTCGTCTGGCCGAGACAGAGAAGTATGCACATGTTACATTCTTCTTTAATGGCGGAGTGGAAGAGCCAAACGTTGATGAGGCACGTCTGCTGGTAAATTCCCCGAAGGATGTTGCAACATATGATCTGAAGCCGGAAATGAGTGCTCCGGAGGTTGGTATGGATCTTGTTGAGGCTATTAAGTCAGACAAGTATGATGTGATCGTTATCAACTTTGCAAACCCGGATATGGTCGGACATACAGGTGTGATTCCGGCAGCCATCAAGGCAGTCGAGCGTGTGGACGGACTGGTAGGAGATGCAGTCCAGGCGGTGAAGGATATGGATGGTGTTCTGTTTATCTGTGCAGATCATGGAAATGCAGAGAAAATGATTGACTACGAAACAGGTGAGCCACATACTGCCCATACAACCAATCCGGTACCGTTTATTCTCGTAAATGCGGATCCGAAGTATACACTGCGTGAGGGCGGATGCCTGGCAGATATTGCCCCGACCCTGCTTCAGATTATGGGATTAGAGCAGCCGAAAGAGATGACCGGAAAGAGTTTGTTAATCGAAAAATAAAAGAATAAGGAGAGCGAAAATGAAGGAATTTCAACCATTCAAAGAAGGAAAAGTAAGAGAAGTCTATGATAACGGAGACAGCCTGATCATTGTAGCTACTGACCGTATTTCCGCATTTGACAACATTTTAAAGAACAGGATTACGGACAAGGGCGCAATTCTGACCCAGATGTCAAAGTTCTGGTTTGATTTTACAAAGGATGTTGTTCCGAATCATATGATTTCTGTAGATGTCAGGGATATGCCGGAATTTTTCCAACAGGAGCGTTTTGACGGAAACAGCATGATGTGCAAGAAGCTTGAGATGCTCCCAATCGAGTGTATCGTTCGTGGCTATATCACAGGAAGCGGCTGGGCAAGCTACAAAGAAAACGGCACGGTGTGTGGCATTAAGCTTCCAGAAGGACTGGTAGAGTCTGATAAGCTTCCGGAGCCGATTTATACACCGAGTACCAAGGCAGATCTGGGCGATCATGATGAGAATATTTCCTTCGAGCAGTCGGTAGATGTGTTGGAGAAAATTTATCCTGGAAAAGGACTTGATTACGCAACACAGATCAAGGATTGCACCATCGCTCTCTACAAGAAATGTGCAGAGTATGCACTTTCCAAAGGAATTATCATTGCAGATACCAAGTTTGAGTTCGGTCTGGATGAGAACGGTAAAGTCGTTCTCGGTGATGAGATGCTTACACCGGACAGCTCCAGATTCTGGCCACTGGAAGGGTACAAGCCGGGACAGGGACAGCCTTCTTTCGACAAGCAGTATGTCAGAGACTGGCTCAAGGCAAATCCGGACAATGATTTCCTTCTTCCGGAAGAAGTTGTTACAAAGACCGTTGATAAGTACAAAGAAGCATATGAGCTTCTGACAGGTAAGCCTTTTACAAGATAGATATAGGAGATCACAATGATTCAGAATAACAGTTATGATGCGGATACACTTCATGAGGAGTGTGGCGTCTTCGGAATGTATGATTTTGACGGTGCAGATGTAGCATCGACAATATATTATGGACTGTTTGCCCTGCAGCACCGTGGCCAGGAGAGCTGCGGTATTGCAGTCAGCGATACCAGCGGTCCTAAGGGCAAGGTTCTTTCCTACAAGGGAATGGGACTTGTAAATGAAGTGTTCGCACCGGAAAATCTTGAGCAGATGAAGGGGGACATTGGAGTCGGACATGTACGTTACTCAACGGCCGGTTCTTCTACCCGCGAAAATGCCCAGCCACTCGTGTTAAATTATGTCAAAGGTACATTGGCACTTGCCCACAATGGCAATCTGATCAATGCACCGCAGCTTCGTAAGGAGCTGGAATATACGGGAGCAATTTTCCAGACCACCATTGATTCTGAGGTGATTGCCTACTATATTGCGAGGGAACGGTTGAATTCCCAGTCAGCAGAAGAAGCTGTGCGCCGTGCGTGCCAGCGTCTTAAGGGAGCTTACGCACTGGTTGTGACAAGTCCGCGTAAATTGATCGGGGCGCGTGACCCATACGGCTTTAAGCCGCTTTGTATCGGAAAGCGTGACAATTCTTATATTATCACATCGGAAACCTGTGCACTTGACACCATTGGTGCGACATTTGTGCGTGATGTGCTGCCGGGAGAAGTTGTGACCATTTCTCCGGAAAAAGGTATTGAGTCCGATATGACCATGGCACTTCCGAAAGAAAAGGAAGCACGCTGTATTTTTGAGTACATCTATTTTGCAAGACCGGACAGTCATATTGACGGGGTGAGTGTATATGCAAGCAGGATCAAGGCCGGAAAGTTTCTGGCACAGGATTCCCCAGTAGAGGCAGATCTGGTGACAGGTGTGCCGGAGTCCGGAAATGCTGCAGCACTTGGCTATTCTCTGGCATCCGGGATTCCGTATGGTACAGCCTTTGTCAAGAACAGCTATGTGGGACGTACGTTTATCAAGCCAAAGCAGAGCAGCAGGGAATCCAGCGTACAGGTGAAGCTGAATGTGCTGCGTGAGGCAGTGGCAGGGAAACGTGTCATTATGATCGATGATTCGATTGTAAGAGGTACGACATCGGATCGTATTGTGCGCATGTTAAGGGATGCAGGAGCAACCGAGGTGCATGTACGCATCAGTTCTCCGCCATTTTTATGGCCTTGTTATTTCGGAACCGATATTCCGGCGCGTGAGCAGTTGATTGCCTACAACCGTACGATTGAAGAGATCTGCCAGATTATCGGAGCAGATTCCCTTGGTTATCTCGGAATCGACCGTCTGAAAGAAATGGCGGAAGGACTTCCGATCTGTACCGGCTGTTTTACGGGCAAATACCCGATGGAACCGCCGAAACAGGACATTCGCGGAGAGTATTATGACAAAGAGATTGATCTTGAGCGCAAGATGAGCCGATAAGTTGTTACCAATGTATTCAAATAAAAGGAGAAGAACATGAGCACAGACAGATATACAAGCCCTCTTTCCGAGCGTTATGCCAGCAAGGAAATGCAGTACATTTTTTCCCAGGATATGAAGTTTTCCACATGGAGAAAACTCTGGATCGCACTGGCTGAGACAGAGATGGAACTCGGACTTTCCGAGAATGGAAAGCCGGTCATCACACAGGATATGATTGATGAGATGAAAGAACATGTCAATGATATTAATTATGATGTAGCAGTTGCACGTGAAAAACTGGTGCGTCATGATGTCATGAGTCATGTGTATGCTTATGGACAGCAGTGCCCGAAGGCAGCCGGTATCATTCATCTGGGGGCTACTTCCTGCTATGTCGGAGATAATACAGACATCATCATTATGAATGAGGCATTAAAGCTCGTACATAAAAAACTGGTCAGCGTGATTGCGGAGCTGTCCAATTTTGCAGAAAAATATAAGGATCAGCCGACCCTTGCATTTACGCATTTCCAGCCGGCACAGCCGACAACAGTCGGAAAGCGTGCAACACTCTGGACACAGGAGTTTCTGATGGATCTGGAGGATCTGGAGTATGTACAGAGTACGTTAAAACTGCTCGGATCGAAAGGAACGACTGGTACACAGGCAAGTTTCCTGGAACTTTTTGACGGGGATCAGGAGACGATCGATAAGATTGATCCGATGATCGCAGAGAAAATGGGATTTAAGTCCTGCTATCCGGTTTCCGGACAGACCTATTCCCGTAAAGTGGATACCCGTGTTTTAAATGTTTTAGCAGGGATTGCTGCCAGTGCGCATAAGATGTCTAACGATATCCGTCTTCTGCAGCATTTAAAAGAAGTAGAGGAGCCATTTGAAAAGAACCAGATCGGATCTTCTGCGATGGCATACAAGCGCAACCCGATGCGGAGTGAGCGTATCGCTTCCCTGTCCCGCTATGTGATGGTAGATGCATTAAATCCGGCCATTACTTCTGCAACACAGTGGTTTGAACGTACACTTGATGATTCTGCAAACAAGCGTCTGTCGGTTCCGGAAGGATTCCTTGCAATCGATGGTATCCTGGATCTGTGCTTAAATGTTGTAGATGGCCTGGTGGTATATCCGAAGGTAATTTACAAGCACTTTATGGCAGAGATTCCATTCATGGCAACCGAAAATATTATGATGGATGCCGTAAAAGAGGGTGGAAACCGTCAGGAACTGCACGAGAAAATCCGTCAGCTGTCCATGCAGGCAGGAAAGACCGTCAAGGAAGAGGGTAAGGATAACAATCTGGTAGATCTGATTGCAGCAGATCCGGCTTTTGGTCTGACAAAAGAACAGATCGAGGCAAACTTAAAACCAGAGCTGTATGTGGGTCGTGCACCGCGTCAGGTGGAAGTATTCCTGCGTGATGTGGTTCGTCCAGTGCTGGATGCACACAAAGAGGAACTCGGCGTTACTGCAGAAATTAACGTATAAATGAACCTATAAACAGACCGGTCGGTTATGCTAAGAGACCTCCCATAACATGGGAGGTCTTTCTTTTTCTTTGGATTTGAATAAATTTCTTTCTTTTTCACACAATAATGAAAAAAGGAGGACAATAGGAATGGGTCTGATGATCAAAATTATTGAAATTCATGGAAGGGAAATTCTGGATTCAAGAGGAAATCCTACGGTTGAGGTGGAAGTGACCGCGCAGACAGAGACAACGGGAAAGAAGACTACGGGCAGGGAATCTGTGCCATCCGGAGCCAGTACCGGAAGATTTGAGGCGATTGAGCTGCGGGATGGACAGGAACGTTATTTTGGGCTTGGAGTACAGCGCGTTGTGGATCACATCAACACAAAGATCCGCAGGGAGCTGTTGGGAATGAATGTGCTGGAACAGGTACAGATTGACCGCAAACTTGTGGAACTGGATGGGACAGACAACAAAGGAAATCTGGGGGCCAATGCTTTACTTGGTGTTTCTTTAGCCTGTGCGCGCTGCGCAGCGGCAGCACTGGATATGCCGCTGTACCGTTATCTGGGAGGACCGAATGCAAAAAAATGGCCGATGCCGATGATGAATGTCATAAATGGCGGAGCTCACGCTAAGAATTACCTGGATTTTCAGGAATTTATGATTGTACCGGTCGGAGCCGAGTCGTTTCCGGATGCACTCCGGATGGGTGCGGAAATTTATCATTTTCTGAAAAAAATTTTGCAGAAAGAAGGCAAACTGACGGCAGTGGGGGATGAAGGCGGATTTGCACCGGATTTTTCCAGTGCGGGAGAAGTGTTTGCATGTCTGCAGCGTGCCGTGGAGGAAGCCGGATATAAGGTGGGCAGCGATGTTGCATTTGCCATGGATGCGGCAGCATCCGAGCTGTACAGTGAGGAAGACGGAATGTATCATTTTCCGGGAGAAGCGCAGACACATGCAGAGGTGGATGTCAATCTGCGGCGTCCGGACACGCAGGGCGGTGCTTATACATCTGACGCACATGTGAAAACGCAGGAAACCACCGAAAAAAAAGAAGTCCTGCGCAGTGCACAGGAAATGATTTCGCTGTATGAAGAACTTACCACGGAATATCCGCTGATTTCTATTGAGGACGGTCTGGATGAAGACGACTGGGAAGGCTGGCAGGAATTGACAAAGCGCATGAAAGAACAGGTGATGCTGGTGGGAGATGATCTGTTTGTCACGAATGTGAAACGAATCCGGTGCGGAATGGATCTTAAGGTGGCAAATGGTGTGCTGATTAAGGTCAATCAGATCGGAACGCTTACGGAAGCCATGGATGCGATTGAACTGGCACAGAAGAACGGCTATAAGGCAATTATTTCACATCGTTCCGGAGAAACGGAAGATTCTTTTATTGCAGATCTCGCGGTGGCGGTAAATGCCGGCTGGATCAAGACAGGCGCTCCGTGCAGAGGAGAGCGCACTGCCAAGTATAACCAGCTTCTGCGGATCAGTGAAACATTATAAGAGATTCAGACGTTTGGACATGATCTCCGGATTGACCGCTTCCGAGATGGTGGTGTGTTTGTCGATCCGTCCGTCTTTATAAAGCTGTAAGATGCTGCTGTCCATGGCGATCATATTTTCTGCGGCAGAAGTGTAGATAATACCGTTGATCTGGTGGACTTTTCCTTCGCGGATCAGATTGCGGATGGCAGGGGTGAGCACCATGATCTCAAACGCAGGGATCATTTCCCCGTTTACCGAAGGAAGAAGCTTCTGGCAGAATACGGTCAATGGTATTGGCCGCACCGATGGTGTGGAGTGAGGAAAAGATCATATGACCGGTTTCTGCGGCCGTGACAGCGGTATTTATGGTTTCATAATCACGCATTTCTCCAAGGAGAATGACATCCGGACTCTGGCGCAATGCAGCACGAAGTGCCGTCAGATAGCTTGCGGTATCGGTATTGATCTCCCGCTGGGAAACAATGCTTTCCATTTCGCCGGTCCGGGAACCGATTGCAATCCAGCTGGCGTACATCTGGGAAAAGATGCCGGACAGCAGCAGTGCTTTGTCGAATGATTCCCCGTGGCGGATATTCTCGTGACATTTGTCGATAAGTGCCTGCATATGCGGATTATTGACAAGTTTGCGTGCCAGGGTAAGACCGATATTACTGTCGAGTCCGCTGGAGAGAACCAGATACAGGCAGTTTGCAACGCGTCCGGAGGCAACCGTCATGGCAAGTTTCTGTCCGAGGAACAATACGCGCCCGAGATCGGTGTGATATAAAATCATACAGATGATAAGCAATACCAGAAAGGCAATGATAAATCCAAGCATATAATGATTGAGAATGGTACTGATGTGCAGAAGCGTCCGTGCGGTCCCGGTCAGCTGCAGTTTGGGTTTGGCATTGAAACCGGTGTATTTTGCCATAATATATCCTTCTTGCGTGTGGGAGATATCAATAGCTGCAGTATCTGCTGTAAAAATTTTGAGACCGTCTGCCTGCGGGGTAAGCACCTGTGGGGGGGGTGATCCGTATGGGAGGCAGCTTCTGTGGCCGGGGTCTGGTTGTGCGCGGCAGAGGGCTGATCCTTGTTTTGGGAACATCCGCCAGTGAACAGACAGACACACAGTAACATAATCGGAATAAATCTGTACATTTGACAGGATTTCATGGTATACTCCTAATGATACAGTAAGTTCTATATTATCTGTGTTATATTATAAAGTGGAAATGAAAAGGAAAATTGTGAAATATAAAAAAATGTTGAAAAGACTTTTCTTTTATGATATAATTAATTAGTC